>Ga0208624_1000002_pt1 | contig 242155 bp, 189 predicted proteins | sample Knorr_S23_td_DCM_FD_185607 | JGI IMG/M metagenome (GOLD analysis project Ga0208624, IMG submission 185607) | Marine microbial communities from Southern Atlantic Ocean transect - Knorr_S23_td_DCM_ad_71m_LV_A (SPAdes) (version 2) | ecosystem: Environmental > Aquatic > Marine > Oceanic | place... | reverse complement strand
TTCTTCCTCCGACCTTCTTGTCGGCCCAGTTGCCACAGCCCGAGACATCGCATTTCACCTGGCCCACGAATTCCTCTTCGGATTTCTTTTTGTCTTCCGACCCAGTGGATTGCTCCCTTCTCTTGCGGGCGTTGGACTTGAAACCCATGCGATACCGTAATGGCAGGCAAATTAGAAGGTTGTCACTTCTGGGTCAACATCGAAAGGTCCGCCCAGGCTAGCAATTGAAGCTCTTCTATCAGGCCCTATTCCTATGCTGACGATGGGTATCCCTGATAGCTCCTCGATCCTCCTAACATACGAGAGGGCGGTCTCTGGGAGCACTTCGAAGCCCTTCCTGTCTGATCTAGAGAGCTCTGCCATATCTATCCACTCCTGTTCTTTCAAGGCGGGGAATCCTTGATGTATTTCGTATATTGGCTTGCATCTAGCGAGGTCATGGCTACTGGTTGGCATGTAATCGATTATCTGGCCATCCAAGTCATACCCTGTGCATATGTTTAGCTCGTCTAATCCCCCGAGCACGTCTAGTTTAGTTAGGACGATACCGGTGTAGCCATTTATCCTGTGACTGTCCCTCAGCGATACCATGTCTAGCCATCCGGTTCTTCTCGGCCTCCCCGTGGTCGTTCCGAACTCATGGCCGACCATTGCCATATGATTACCGGGACCCGTGTCGTATGGCAGTTCGGTCGGGAATGGCCCATTCCCAACCCTGGTCGTGTATGCCTTTGATATTCCGAAACAGTTCTCGACATGACCGGGATGAATTCCAGCTCCGTGTGTTGCATTGGCTCTGCTGGTGACCGATGATGTGACGAATGGATAGGTTCCCTGATCGATATCGAGCATTGCTCCCTGAGCTCCCTCCAACAGGACATTTTCACCGTTCTTGAGGGCCTTGTCAATCATGGCTCCAGTGGGCCTTATTGCATCTCCAAATCTATCCATTATCCACTTCAGATCTGCGACGAAGTCTTTCCTCCCTATCTTCTCGTTGACACCAACGGAATCTAACTGCATGTTCATTCGGGAAACTGTTTCATCGATTTTGTCACTGTCGCCGATCAAAAAGGGTATGTCTACAAATCTGATTCCTACTCTCTCGATTCGGTCCCTGTATGCCGGACCTATCCCCCTACCAGTTGTGCCGACCACCTTGTCGGCACTATCGTACATCCTGTGGAAGGGCAGTATCACGGATGCCCTTTCGCTAATGAACAGCCTCTTCCCCTCTGGCCTTTCTTTTGTTAGACTGTGCCACCTGTCAAGCTCCTCCTCCAAGACCCATGGGTCAACTACCATGCCATCCCCTAGAACCAAATTACAATGGGTAGATGTGACTCCGGAAGGGATCTGGTGAAGTTTGAGCGTGGTATCTCCGAGGACAATTGTGTGGCCTGCGTTGTTCCCGCCTTGGAACCTTACGGCCCAGTTGGACTCGTTGGCTAGCTGGTCTATGGCCTTGCCCTTGCCCTCATCTCCCCATTGGGCTCCGAGTACTACGCTGGCGGGCACCGGGGGATGTCCAATGCAGAAGGTGTTTGAATGCTTTGGATGAGAATGCTGATTTTTGGATAAGAATATATCACGAAGCGATTATGTATGGCTGGTAGGTCGGCGGGGACATGGCACAGAGGCACGCGGTGGCTGAGGCTAGGCTTCTGAAGAAGTGGATTTGCATGAAGTGCTCTGCCACACACAGGGGTAGCAAGCCTGGTTCATGTAGGAAATGTGGTTACAAGAACTTCAGGCCAAAGGCTGCTGAGAGAAGGAAGACCTGATCTTACTTACTCCTTTTGTTCTCTGACATTAGTGTCTCCAGAGCTGTTTGTATTTGGAGGCAAAGTGGGCCATAGTGAATGGGCAGGTTTGCGTCATTGAAAATTTCATCTAGCTTTGAGGCAGTCATTCCCAGCCTCACGTCCATGTCCTTGTTTTTGTTCAGTAGCCAGTTATCGACTGCCTCTTTTGCTGAGGCCCTGATGTTTCTTGGCACTTGTGTGTCGTCTAGCTGTCCCAGCACTTGGGCTATCTGTTCAATCCTAGTCTCCACGTCTGACAAGTGACCACCAAGTTGAGCGGGCTGTGGGCCCTCCTTAAGCGCATCCCCCTCGAGCTAGTCTTCAATCCACGATGCCCAAGGCATATGTGTGTTCGCTTGACCCTCTCCAGGGCCCTCAGTCCCAATTGCAATCAGTCCGACAGATGCTTTGGTCGGAATGAGGTTTTCAAGGCCCCAGTTCATCGCATGTTTCAAGGAGGGGCAACTATCGCTTTCGGCCATCTCACCTACTCTGTAGCTTAGTAAGGCCCTGGTGATTTCCTCTCCTTCTCCGGTTGCGGCCACTGCCATCCTCTTATTGACCCAGAACCCTGACCCCGGCAAGGGTACGTCCCCTACTCTGCCGGGAGGCCTGTGGCTACAACCTCCTGTACTGGTTGCACAGGCCATGAAGCCTGCAGAGTCTCTCACAATGACCCCTACTGTATCTCCGTCTCCTTCTATTGGTGGCCTCCCCTCTACTTGCCTCCTGAGATGGCCTCTCTCATCTGCCCATGACCTAGCGCCGTTCCCCGTTAAGCCATTGATGTTCTGATCCAGTAGATCTGCCGCGACCCTGATCGGATTGGGAGTTTCCTCCATTGCGATAACGAATCCAAGTCTACCGTCACTTGTCTGAATTGATGCGTCTAGAAGGACGGATCCATCTATTCTGAAGACCCCTCCAGTTCCGGCATTGAAAACTGGATCGTCCTCAAGAATTACGCAGGCCTCCACAGCGGCCTCCACTGCTGAAGCTCCCGAAAGGAGGAGTTTGGATGCAACGTCGACGGCGACCTGCAAGTTCGCCTGTCTCTCTGGCCCTGGTCCTGCTCCCCCATGTGCCACCACTGCCATCTTCGCCATCATTTTCCCCGTGATGCCTGCAAGTGGAGGGACTTAAGTTAGATTGTTCAAGTAGTTGATTTGTGTTCCTGAGACATCAAATCGATAGTATCGATGACGTTCGCGAGCCTCTCGACTAGACTCACCTTGTCTTCTGACCCGACGAGGGCATATTGCAACACCTCATCGAGTGAGTCGACGGGCTTTATTTGGACCATTGATTCGTATTTCTCGTCAATTAGAACATCCTGAAGGTTAGAGCGGGGAATGATTATTGTCTCGATACCTGCCTTAGCCGCAGCTTCAATTTTTGCTGTTACCCCCCCTATGGGAAGGACCTCCCCCCTTACCGACAAGGAGCCTGTCATGGCAAGGTTCTGCTCAATTGGAATCCCCTCGAATGCACTGATTATCGCGGTAGCCATGGTAATGGAAGCACTGTCACCGTCAACATTGTGGGTTCCCGGGAATTGGACATGAAGGTCGAAGTCTTTGATATCCTTGCCAGTTAGTTTCTTGACTACTGCACTGATGTTAGTCACACTCTCCTTTGCTAAGTCGGAAAGCCCGCCAGTAGCAATTACTTGGCCAGATCTTCCTTGTGAGGGCGTGACCATGGCCTCGACGGGAAGTACTACTCCTGAGAAGTCAGATAGCCCACTATCCGCACCAAGGACAGCTAGTCCGTTTACCCTTCCGACTCTTGAGCCCCTGTTGACCAACATTGCGTACTCTGACTGTCTTTCCAAATATCTGTCTGCTATTTGTTGCTCCAAAGGTTTGGCGATTGCTCGTGCCCTTGAGATATGTTCAGCCCTAACCAAGTCAGCCCCCTCCTCGGATGCCAAGTCGCCTGCTATCCTCACTAAGCCACCGAGTTCCCTGAGCCTTAGAGAGAGCCTGCCTCTCCTTCCGCTCCTCCTCTGGGCTTCTTTGAGTATCAAACCAATTGACTCACGATTGAAGTGAGGGATAGCTCTTCCAGATTGCTTCCCTTGTTCATTTTTTACTTCTTGGGCGATGAATCTGACCAGTCTTCTCCTGTTCCTCTCTGTATCCCTCATGTCGGTGTTGACATAGACTTCGTAGCCATAGCCTCTAATCCTGCTCCTGAGGGCAGGATGCATCTGTTGGATGCTGTCAAGATTTCCGGCGGCCACCAGAATGAAATTAGTTGGTACTGGCTCGGACTTAGTTAGGGCCCCCGAGGACCTTTCAGAGCGCCCACTGATTGAAAGTTCGCCTTCTTGCATTGCCACAAGTAGTGCTTGTTGCTCTTCCATTCTGAGCATCCTTATCTCGTCTATGTATAGTACTCCCTTGTTGGCCCTGTGTACAGCACCTGGCTCAACTCTTTCATGAGCAGGCGTCGCTAAATCTGCTCCCGACTGGAAGGGGTCGTGTCTGACATCCCCCAGAAGAGCGCCTGCCAGAGTGCCGGTTGCATCAATAAATGGCGGGTCATCGTTTCTACCCCTCTTGATCAGTAGTTTTGGAATGTTAGACTCATCCCCTGCGGTAAGCCTGGTTCTAAGGAAGAAATATCCAAAAATCAGTAAAAATGAGCCGAATATTAGCGTCATGATGTCGCCAGTCTGCAATACTGCCAGTAGGAGAGCGGCGCCAATTACCATTACAACGAATAATAGTGTCCTGTTTGTCCTCTCTCTTTGGATTCTTATTTGCGCCTTTCTTTCGGAAATTATGGCAGACCCTCTCCCAGCTGGAACAGTTCTAACTCTTGGCTCGTTCTCGTCCTCGGTATTTCTGTAGACCAATACATCTTCCAGACTGTCCTTTGGCAGGAACTCAGTCATAGACCTTGCCAGCATGGATTTTCCTGTACCTGGCTCTCCGACCATTATCATGTGTCTTCTCTGCTCAGCTGCCTTCCTTACCACAATGGATGCTGCCTCTTGCCCGATTACTTGATCGACGAGATTCTCCGGGATAGGAACTTCACTGGTCGAGGTTATTTTCAGCTCGGAAACCCACTCTTCAACTGGGACCTCACATATTGGATCCTTATCCTCTCCAACCCCGAATGCGGGACCTTCCTCCCAAGAATCTAGATGGCCATCCTTGTCGAACTCTGCGGTCGAGTCGATGGCTTCCTCACCTCCCATGGACAATCCTCATACTTCGCTGAACGTAGGCCCTTCTTGAAGGTGCGTTAATGGCGTCAAGCGGGAAATCGCCCTATTTGTCCTTGGATATCTCTGTTGGATAGTACCTACTCAGGTATTCCTCCCCATAGTAGTGCCATTGCTCCATCGACCACCCCGGAGGAAGTCCCCCTGGCGGAAGGGGTGGCGTCATAGGGGGAGGCGGAGGGGGGTTCGAGGTCCTACTGACGAGCGGAATAGTGGAAAGGGGAGGCATAGGTTCCTGATTCTGAATCAACGGATTCTGTAGCGATTTCTGGCTTGGAGAGATTCGATTTCTGGCAATTGTCGTTACAACCAATATCGCACCGATTATTGAGACTAGAATAACGGCATATGCACCGACCGAGAATATCGAAAACTGACTATCTCCAGAGCCCTCATCGGGATTACTGTCCGAGAGGCCATTTTCTGACCCCTCCCCTGGAGCCACAGCATCGAATGTTTTCTGTTCTGAGGTCCTTCTATCGAACCCGTTTTCATCTACGCCTTGCACGCTCAATGTGAAATAATCTCCAGCACTCAACCCATTGCCTGATGCTGGAAGGATAATGAATGGTCCTAGATTGAAGGCGGATCCGGCACTGTGGCATATTCCAGTTATCTTGTTACAGACTGTCCATGTCACTCTGATTTCATCCAATTGCTGACCCCCTATGTTTGTTATTTCAACTGTAGGAGTGCTTCCTATCTCAGATGAGTCTATCTGTACCTCGAAATTCTCATCCCATTCCAATGGGATGTCATCTACTATGGAAATAGAGAGGGAAATCGTAGTCGATGCCCCATGACTGTCCTCAGCCGTGATTTTAACGGTATCTGAGCCTGCTTCCGGCCAGTTCGCCTCCATTATTCCAGAAATTGGATCGAAGAAGACTGCACCGGGATAGTAACTTGATGCAGTAATCCAAATCTCTTCATCTGAATCGTCGATATCTGAAACTCTGCTTATGAGGTCTATATCGATACTTTCGCCCATTTTTATCGTTAACTCATCGATATCTGTGGAGTCTATTCTGGGCGCATCGTTCACATTGAGCACGTAGAAGGTCACTGTGGTGTCTGAAGACTTAGAACCATCACTTGCCCTCAGGGATATCTCGACCACGCCGTTTGAGTCGTCATCAAGGGAGTTTACATTGATTGTTTGTCCGAAAATGCTGGCTTCAACCAGGGAGTTGTCTGATACTGATAGGATCTCAACAGTAACCCCTGAAACTGGGACGACTTGACCATTGTTGTTTGTGTCAGAGAGATAGTCGGTCAGCCCGAGGCTTGCTGAGCCTCCTTCGTGGAAAGATTGGATTGGGATTGGGGACCATCTGGGAGCCCCATTCTCAACTACGTTAAACATCATTAATCCGGTATTGGACTCATCTCCATCGTTCACTGTGACTTGCATTCCTTGGGGAATGGGTGAACCTTGGCTATCCAAAAGAAGGTCATCAAACCTAACTTCGATCTCTAAAGACGAAGGATTCCATGCTATAAACTCAGGTTCTGAGCTGTGAACGTCTAGATTGAACAACGGAGTCTCTGCATCCGAGATCAGACCGACTACAGAAACCAATTCGGAGGTTCCAACCTTTACAGTAGGAACGCCCGCATATGTCATATCACCGTTCCCAAGAACTCTGGGGAGTGAGTTTTGCAAGTAGAATGCCTCCTCCGCAGTGAGCCAATCACTAGTCTGACCAGCCGCATCTGTCCACTGTACTCTAAGATCATAATTTCCTAGCTCGGCATCAAGTGGCGTATCGATTTCGAATGAAAATCTAGCATTATCACCAGCTCCGACGATGGCGATGTCAGTGACCCAATCCCCGCTCCACATGCCAATAGAAGAAGGAGAGTAATGCACCGTTGGGAACATGGTACTGATGTCATCCACTAGGTCGTTTGACAGCGCCGATGCCTCGAAGGAGATGGAGTCTCCCCTGTCAATTGACGTGGATCCACTGGACGAAGGTTGACTCGCGGAAGGTGGCATATCATGCAGAGCGGCGGCATCAGAGATATCGTTAGAGGGGGACCTGTCTCCAGAGTTTCCAGATATTTTTGCCCTGATATTCGTCGAGCCCATGGAAAATATGTCAAATCCAGTTGTATCTAATACGGCATTGAATGTTTGTGAGCCCCCAATATCGAAATCGCTGAGTGCATAAGTGGATATTTCATTCTCGTCCAGGCCGTCCATCCAATTTATTGAGAGCTGTCCACCTCCATCATAAGCCTCGACCCCATTATTGGATACACGGCAAGAAATGTCCAGGATATCCCCCGGCACAAAGCCATCATTACCGTTCCTGTTTGAGATTGTAATCGTATCTACGCCAATATCTACTAGCGGAATCATATCCAAGTCCACCGCTGAAAGGAAATTGTTGTAGGTTGTATGTGGGCCGTCCATAAGGGCGAAAACAGGCCAGAAATTCTCCAACTGAGTATATCCGCCACCAGCCCTAACTGCACTGAGTGGTACTTGCCATGAGTTTTCAACGGGAACATTCGGAGTGAGTGTCAATTGCTCGAAGCCGTTATTATGACTGGCCAACATCCATTCCCTGAAACTGTGATGTGGCTTCACACCATTATCATACGAATCGGGGCTTACCTTCTCCGTAATTGCTGCATAGAGGAATACGGACACCGAGCTCAAGGATCCAGTATACATCGAGTTTACCGTAACTGTAACCTGGTCAGTTGCAGAATCGTACTGCGTCTCCAGCTGCATGGCATAGTTAGAAGTGTCCGAGTCCATGCAACCTCCATTAGAGTAATCTGAGTCGTAATAATTAGTACCCCCGGCCCCTACTTTGTAGCAAGTACCAGATTGCCTATCTGCAAAAGAGAACACGGGGATTCCTGATGCAGCCGCCGACACGTGATTTCTACGATTTATCGGACTATCATCTGGATATCCGCCGGAAGACGATTGGAAGAATGAGACGAATGTGAAATCCTCTGGGTTAGAGTTCTTCAGATTGTCCAGAGAGGGGGACGCACTACTCATGCAAGGGCCACACCAGTGTGCTCCGACATATTCGCCGAAGACTGGGTGTCCTGGGCTGGTTGCGAGCATTTTGGCCTCTATTTCATGCAATTCTTCCATGTGAATTGGGCGGTCATTGTCCGAAATCGCCACCATGAATGACGATAGTAAAAATAATGTCACCATTGTCGTTGAAGAAATCAAGCCATATCGAGTCGGGCCTTCCATCATCCCTACCGGTCAGAAATGTGGTATAACCATGTTCCTTGCTAGCATCTAACTTCGCTTAAGAGGGAGGTTTAATTGATATCTGAAGTAGTGCCCCGTAAAACGTGGATGACGAGAGTAGGGGTAATTGGCTGGCACTTAGGGAGGACGATGGCAGGGCCTACCTTCTAAGAAGGGCGCCAGGGGAAGTCAAGATCAAGGGTCTCGGTAGATTTGACGCTGAGGAGCTTCTGGAGGGTTATTCCCTGGGAGACAGGATAAAAGTGGGCCAGAAATCTCTGACAATCGTCAATCCTTCCCTGCCTGAGGCGAGGAGGAACATGGCCAGGAGGGCTCAGGTTATCGGCGCCAAGGATTCTGGTTTCCTAATCTCATGGATGGGAATTGGGATCGGATCAAGGGTTCTAGAGGGCGGGCATGGTTCAGGAGGATTGGCCATGCATCTTGCGAATGTCATGGGATCAAAAGGGACCCTGATATCAGTAGAGGCGCGGACTGAACATGCTGAAGTTGGCAAAATGAATATGGAAAGGCTTTCGGAGGTATTGCCCGAGTTCCCTCAATGGTACCTCATCGAAGGGGACATGGGCAAAATAGGAAGTCTAGTGATGGAAAAATGTGAGGAGTTAGATGCGGCAATAATTGACATTGCTGAGCCTTGGGGGGTAATCCCTGAGGTAGAGCCTCTCCTGAGGGCAGGTGGGAGATTGGCCTGTTATTGCCCGACCACTGCTCAGTTAGAGAGGTGCTGGGAAGCGGTACAAAAAAGTGGCATGATAGTAGAATGGGCCGGAGAGATGATTGAGAGAAGGTGGGTAAAGGCCAGTAAGGGAGGAGTTAGGCCGGGGAATACACCAATAGGACATACCGCATTCCTACTCATTTCCGCTAAGGTTGCGACACACGAGGAGGAATGAGCACCGTTGATAACAAGGACCCTTTCCGTGCGAACATGCGAGACAGCGCAGAATGGCAGCCCACCTCCTACAGGAGTCACACTATTGGACAAGTCGTGAGTCTGGGCGATTCGCTCATCGGCACTGAAGTAACTATCTCGGGATATGCAGAAACCGTCAGGGGAAGAGGTGCGATATGCTTCCTAATGCTTCGGGACGGTACCGGTCGCATCCAGGCGTTCCTGAAGAGGGATAATATGGACCAGACATTTTTTGACTCGGTTCAATCAGTATCCAGAGAGTCCACGGTTCAGCTGACCGGGGTGGTGGCCGAAAAGAGGGCCCCCAAGGTTAAGGAAGGAGAGTCTCCCCCTCCAGCAGAGTATGAGATTAATGTCTCATCGGGTTCGATTCTAGCTATCGCATCGACTCCACTTCCAGTAGGAGTGACTGATGATGTCCAAGTGGGACTCGACGTGAGGTTGGATAATCGGCATTTGGACCTGAGAAGAGAGCATGTTAATGCGATGTTTCAGTTGCGATCTAGGGTGCTTCAATATGGCAGGGAACATCTGATTACAGAAGGTTTCCAGGAGATTAATACCCCGAAGATTATTGCCGCGGCTGCGGAGGGAGGAACGAATCTCTTTCCAATGAAATATTTTGATACTGATGCATATCTCTCCCAGAGCCCACAATTGTACAAACAACTAGCCGTCCTAGGAGGTTTGGAAAGAGTATTCGAAATCGGACCGGCATTCAGAGCTGAGAAACATGACACATATCGGCACCTGAATGAGTTCATCTCGTTCGATATAGAAGGGGCATGGATGGACGATGAAGATGTGATGGGGGTCCAGGAGAGGATGATTTTCCACATATGGTCAGAGGTCAAGAAGAATGATCAAAACCTGATTGATATCGTAAATAAATACAGAGTTTCCCAGGGCAAAGAAACAATTGAGGTAGATATTCCAAGCTTACCATTTCCTAGGATTCCTTATTGTGAAGCCATAGAGATAGTGAAGAAAGGAGGTGGGGAAATTGAATGGGGAGATGATATCGAAAGTCATCATTGTGATTTAATCGCGGCAAAATTCCCCGGCTTCCATTTCATACCCAGATGGCCAATGGCAATGAAACCATTCTATATCCACCACAAAGAAAATGAAAAGGGAACCACGGGGGGACAGCTTAGTCGTGGATTTGACTTAAATTTTGGAAGGGACGAAATGACAAGTGGGGGAGCTAGGGAGCATCGCGTGGATGTTCTTGAGGAGAATCTGAGGAACATGGGACTAGATCCCGCCGACTTTACATTCTACACTGATGGATTCAGATATGGCGCTCCCCCTCATGCCGGTTGGGGCCTTGGTGTGGCGCGTTTGTTGATGGTTTTGACTGGTGCAGGCAATGTTAGGGAAGTCGTCCTATTCCCAAGAGACAGAAGCAGAGTTACTCCCTGAAATGGTGATGTAATGAGTACTGAATTCCTGAAGAGGGAGGATGTGATGACTTGGGAAAGTCGAAAAAGAGCCCGATTTGTAAATAGTCTCAGTGGATTCAAAAGTGCTACTCTAATTGGAACGTATGATTCTGAATTCGGGCCAAATTTGTCCATAGTGTCTTCAGTGGTACACTTGGGCTCCACTCCTCCAATGATGGGGTTCGTCTTGAGGCCCCCTGGGAAGGATGCTCACACATACAAGAATATCAAGAAAACAGGAATTTGCACGTTTAACCATGTGAATGACAGAATTATTGAGCAGGCCCATCAGACAAGTGCTAGGTATCCTCGTGAAGCAAGTGAGTTTGAGGAGGTGGGTTTGACCCCTGCATGGATAGATGGCTGGATGGCTCCCTGTGTCGAAGAGTCCCGAGTCAAAATGGGACTAACCCTGATTGATGATATCGAGCTAGCTAATGGATGTCGATTCATGACTTGCGAAGTTAATTGGTTCGATGTGGAGTCCACAGGGCTATGTGAAGATGGCTTTGTGGACTTAAATGAGCTTGGGGGAGTTACAATATCTGGCCTTGACGGTTATCATGGAACTCCGAAGATTTTTAGATTATCATATGCTAAAACTAACCTCGAATTGAAGAAAATGTTGGATTTTGACGATGGTTGGGATGATAATTCCGATAATGGGCATAATTAGGTACAGATTTATCGACCGAAAATAAGGGGTATGTGTGGCCCCTCCGGAACACGAGTATCATGGCCAAGCCGAGATTCGCCTTCCTCCTGTTGAAAGAGCATCCATACGGCAGGGAGATGCTGAGACAGATCTTGTCCGAGGGGCACATACCCGAGATAATCATAGAAGAGGACTCGCCTGTGGGAGATGAGGAGCGGGAGAAATTCCTCAAGCGCATTGAAGGAAATGAAATCGCACCCACTATTGAGTCACAAGCACAGGACCACGGGATAACTGTGGTTACTGTTCCGATTCACAATTCAACGGAGGTGATGCCTCACATCAGGAACATGGAACTGGACTTGATAGTATTCGGTGGCACAAGAATAATCCGAGGGGAAATATTGGACTTCCCTAAAGATGGGGTTGTAAATTCTCATCCAGGACTCCTCCCAGAATGCAGAGGATCAGCTTCTCCAGCTTGGTCCGTCTACCACGATATCAAAATTGGTTCGACTTGTCACTTCTGTGATAATGGAATAGATACAGGAGAAATACTGCTCAAGAGAGAGTTACCTGTTGAGAGGGGTGCTTCATATGAGGGGCTATGCTATGGGACACTAGTGCTCGCAGGAGTGTTGATGAAGGAGGCACTGGTTGCATATGACAAAGGAGATTGGCCGAAGATGCGACGCCCCCAAGGTGCCAGCGATTTCCCAACATTCAGGAACGCTCCTGAGGAAGTATTGGAAGTTGTCAGGGCGAAGCTTCGAGACCAAACTTATGCACACTATGTCGATTAGGTGATAGAATGGAAGATGATTTACTTGGGAGCGGTTTTCCCTTTGCTGATGGGATCTTGAATGGAAAAACTGCTCTCGTCTGCGGAGCATCAAAGGGCATCGGCAGGGCGACGGCTTTGGTCTTGGCTAGGGCGGGGTGCAGGGTAATTGCATGTGCAAGGACGGCTGAGGAACTACATGAGCTAGTTTCAGATATGCACGGTTCAGGCCACGAATACTTCGCTATTGACATGGAGGATTTGGAATCGGTTTCGGAGTTTGCCTCGAAGATCGGAAATATTGACATCCTTGTGAATAATTCAGGGGGACCGCCAGGAGGCCCACTTTTAGAAAATACAGTGGAAGACTTCAGTGGTCCATTCACCAGGCATCTGCACGCATCACACATAATGGTCAGGTCTTTTGCCCCTGGAATGATAGAGGCAGGAAGTGGAAGAATTGTGAATGTTATATCGACATCCGTCAGAGAGCCCATTGACAACATTGGACTTTCGAATACCCTCAGAGGAGCAATGGCCTCATGGTCAAAATCACTTTCTAGAGAACTACATCCCTGTATTACGATTAACAACATTCTCCCTGGTTTTACAGACACTGATAGACTGGGCAGTCTCGCTAACTCGATTTCTTCGAGGACCGGTATTGATGTTGAAGATGTCCGAGAAAACTGGATGAATAGCGTCCCTATTGAGAGGCTAATAGATCCTTTAGAAACGGCTGTAGCGATAGCTTGGCTTTGCTTACCATCGAGTGGGGCAATAAGGGGGGTCAGCCTCGCTGTCGATGGCGGAAGGATGCGATCTATCTGAGTGGTCTTATGGAGTTTGATATTTTCTTTTCCATATCTCAGACCCCTGATTCTTCTGGCTTTGTCCCGACTGAGAGAGAAATGTTCTCAAGTTTCATGAGTCAAGCTGAGCATGCAGACAAGCTTGGTTTCGGAATAGGTTGGATAGCTCAAGCACATCTCTCCACGGAAGTTCAAAAGAGAAATATCAGTCCAGTCGTCCCCCATTACCCCGGAGAGGTTGGGCTTTGTACGGACTTCTTCCAACTAGCCCAGAAAGTACTTTCTAGAACTGAAAGAATGGAGGTTGGTAGTGCAGTAATGAGTATTTTAGCTTCTGGGGGGCCTATAGCTCAAGCAGAGCGAGTTGGCTCTTTCCTTGCCTTACACGGCCTCGACCCAGAGGAAGGGAGAAGACTGCATATCGGATTCAGTGCGGGTAGATTCGAATTCATGGCTAGGCCTTATGGGATAGTTCCAAGAAATACCTTGGAGGAAGTGGCATGGCCCGCACTTAGAGGGAAGATTTTTGCTGAGGCATCAGAGATTTTTCTCAGGCTTTTGAGAGGCGATATTGTCTCGAGCGAGATGATTGGTAATACAATACTTACCAGAGAAAACTTCAGGAGCGACGAGGATTGGTCGAAAGTTCAGAATGAGGCTTGCAAACACTTCGGCCTTGAGTCAGTCCCAGATTCAATAGATATGGGCAATAGATATGAGTTTGAAGAGATAAAGATCATTCCCCAGAATTGGGATAGGGGACTTCTGAATCTAATCCTTGGCAGTCACGACCAGAATCTTCAGAGAGAGGTCAATAAGTGGTTACCAGTGCAGGTTTTCAATCTCTCAATAACCCCTCCAAAAATAATCAATGAGACCCATGAGAGAATGAAAGAGGCATATCACCCAGACGGAGGGGACTGGAGGAGATCCATGATGCCCAGAACTGTTATGGTTTTCATCAATGAAGAGGAGGGTTTGAGTCCAACGGAGAGGAGTGAAGCTGCAAGAATTGAGGCGAAATCGGCTCTTTCAACATACTGGAGTGCCCTGGAAGGGACCATAGATCCATCCAAAGTAGACAGAGCGGTCGATAATGCAGTTATTGGTAACGCGGAAGAAATAGTCGAGCAGATTATCGGCAGATATGACAAGGAAGACCGTCTAATGTGCTGGTTCGATTTCTTCAATCATGATAGCGATAGAGTGATGAGGAACATGACCGCATTCATGACTAAGGTGGCACCAAGGGTGAATGGGGGCGACTAGATGGCCGGACGCGAAAACTCCCCCTCTTCCGTCTCCCCAGGTAGGCCAGGTTCCTCCTTATACCCCTCAAATCCTCTTGGAGACAGCCATGAAGGAATTGCAACGGGAAGAGACGTCGAATGGGAGCCTTTGGTGGATTTTCGGAGGATGGACGTCTCGGAAAACACGATACATGGGGCAGTTGCATGGGCTCATGGTAAGGAAATTATACACTCATTTGGAGGTAATGTCTTAGTTTATGGAAGGTCCATGATGAAGCCACTCATGATGAAGCCTTTCGTCAATGTCCTTGAGGACATGGACTGGGATCAGAAAGCCATATCATGTTCCTCCCATAATGGAGATACAGAGCATGTTTCCACTGCTCAATCCCTCCTCTCAGAGTCTGAATGGGGACTAATGCAATGTCCCCTAGATGTCCCACTAATTCAGTTTGGGAGACAGGTTAGACGCCCCCGTAGATGGTTCCATACATGCTCAGGAGAGCATGCTGCTGTACTCAAAGGAATGCGAAAGATGGGAATGAACAGGGCAGGGTACACACTGCCAAACTCCCCCTGGTTCCCATTGTACCTTGATGTCTTGCGTGACTACATGGGCAAGCCCGACTGGGAGCCCCTGAGGGTTGCTAAGGATGGGTGCGGATTTCCGACAGTATCGAATACCGTTGATGAGCTTGCGATAATGTTTGCAGGGCTAGCAGATAGGAAAGACGATGATTGGATATGGGAGGCGATGAACAGGTATCCGGACCTGGTAGGGGGCTTCAACAGGCTTGACTCAACATGTCTCAAGGCTGGCGATGGGAAAATTCTTGCCAAGGAGGGTGCAGATGGACTACTGGGGATTTCTGTGGAACATCCAGATTGGCCAGAGGGGCTCGGTATCGTAATTAAAATCGCTCATGGCTGGAATAGTCAGGCCACGTGGTATGTGGCCAGAGCTGTTCTAGGGGTTTTGGGAGTTGAGTTAAGAAACCCCTATCCCCTTCATCGGCAGAAGGCTTTCATAGTTCCAGGAATCGTTCCTGAGAAACTCAGAGAGGCCCTGGAAGAGGTTGTTACCTGGGACGAATGGGATCCGGATAGAGATAGATTCTCCATGGATTGGAAGGAGTATTCAGAGGGGATGACTCGTAGTAATCCATATTCCAATGAGGGTTCTTGATGAGGGTTCTAAACTACATACGCGGAGAATTCGTCGATCCTGAGTCAGATTTTTGGATGGATAATTTTTCTCCCTCTTCTGGAGAAGTCATTGGTTCAATACCGCTGTCTGGCGAGAGAGATGTGGACAATGCTGTGATGTCCGCTGTGGAGGCTCTGCCTCACTGGAGTTCTCTCAGGCCATTGGAAAGAGCAGAATGGCTGGAAAGAATCGCTGACTGTCTAGAGAGTAAATTTGAAGAAATAGCTCGTTTGGAAAGCTTAGATACCGGAAAACCGATTTCTCTATCTAGGTCAGTAGATGCAAAAAGGTCAGTCTCAAACTTCCGATTCTTCTCTGGAATGATAAGGGATCTGGAGGAAGAGGTTTTCGAAATGGAAGACGCAACGAATATTGTGAAGCTCAAACCTGTTGGTGTCGGAGCTTTGATTACCCCGTGGAACCTACCGTTGTATCTCCTTTCGTGGAAGGTCGCCCCGGCCATTGGAATGGGAAACACAGTGGTCTGTAAACCTAGTGAGCTGACCCCATTAACCGCTGACTTACTGATGAAAGTAATTGACGAAGTGGGCCTCCCCCAGGGAGTAGTGAATCTAGTTCATGGGGATGGCATGGCGGGTTCATCACTTACTAGTCACCCTTTAGTGGACCTAGTATCATTCACTGGTGGAACTGAAACAGGGTCAAAGGTAGCTCTATCCGCATCACCAAAATTCAAGAAATTGAGCCTAGAGCTAGGAGGCAAGAATGCTAGTATCGTTTTCTCCGATTGTGACATGGAGAAAACGGTAGAGGGAGTCACCAGATCGGCCTTCCTAAATCAAGGACAGGTATGCCTGTGCGGATCCAGAATACTTGTTGAAGAGTCGATTTATGACGATTTTGTTGAGCTTTTCGTTGATTCTGTAGAGTCAATGGTCATTGGAGATCCAATGGATGATTCTACTGAGCTGGGGGCCCTGATATCCAAGGAACACCTCAAGAAAGTGGAATATTACATATCTCTGGCGAAAGAGGAGGGTGGTGAGATCCTCACGGGAGGCACTCCATGCGTCCCAAAGGGCCTTTCTAATGGAAACTGGATGGCACCTACAGTGATAACTGGGCTGGATCATAATTCCAGATGCTCTACCGAGGAAATCTTTGGCCCTGTCGTGACGATTCATCGTTTCAAGAGCGAAGATCAGGCCATTAAGATAGCAAACAATACCAGATATGGACTTGCTGGAAGCATATGGACGGGTGACCTGGAAAAGGGAGAGAGAGTCGCGAGTATGATTCATACTGGAATGATTTGGGTGAATACCTGGTTACACAGAGATCTGAGGGCCCCATTCGGAGGAGTAAAGGATAGTGGTGTCGGCAGAGAAGGCGGAAGATGGAGTCTGGGATTCTTTTCAGAGCCCCTTAATGTATGTCTGAAGAATGATTGAGGGGCAAGACTGTAAATCGAGGTAATGGTCCGTCGGAATAACCATGGCACCTGTTGGCATCATCGGAATTGGCTCTTATGTTCCCCCCAAAGAAATGTCCAATGAAGATTGGGCGGAAATTGTAGACACCAGTGACGAGTGGATTTCCACCAAAACTGGAATGAAGAGGAGGAGGATTGCTGATCCTTCTGTGTGCACCTCTGACCTAGCTGTCGAGGCATCAAAGGTCGCCCTCAAAAATTCCGGGCTTACTCCTTCGGACATTGACTTGATAATTCTGGCTACCTCTTCTCCTGATGTTCCAATGTCGTCTACTGCTGGGATAGTCCAGGATAAACTTGGTTGTACGGATTGTGGTGCCTTTGATATCAATGCAGTATGTGCTGGATGGGTCCATGCCCTTGATGTTGGCTCGAGATTTGTTGGAACCGTGGGATACGAAAATGTATTGGTGATAGGCTCTGAAATCTATTCACGAATTCTGAACTGGGAAGATCGTTCCACGTGCGTCCTATTTGGTGACGGTGCTGGAGCCGTAATTCTTTCAGAAGTCCCCGAAGGAAAGGGCATTATTGGCTCATGGCTGATGAGCGATGGTTCGGGCGCAGGCGTTATTGAGATCCCTGCAGGAGGAGTAAGGGTCCCGATACCGAGTGAGAAATTCGAGGAGGGGATGCAATATTTCCACATGGACGGCAGAGCTGTCTGGACATTTGCAATAGAGGCGTTTCCCCAGGCGGTCTTGGGAGTGCTGGAAAAATGTGGGAAGAAAATTGAGGAGGTAGATTTGATAATACCTCACCAAGCTAATATCAACATCGTCAAGGCAAGCATGGAGAATCTTGGACTCCCTATGAGTAAAACATTCACTAATCTTCACAAGTATGGGAACACTGCTGGTGCCAGCGTTCCAATTGCTATGCATGAGGCCATGGAGGAAGGCAAGATTGCCGAGGGGAGCCTTGTGGTCACGGTTGCCTTTGGAGGAGGGTTAGCCTGGGGGGCTAATCTCATTCAGTTCTGATTATCCAGTGGCCCCCATGAACCGGATAATTGGTCGAAAAACAATACTGATCCGTCTGGATTTTGACAATAGACATTTCCTGAATTATCTACCCATACCAATTGGCCATTATCGTTCATTTTAGCGTCACTTGGAGCTGAAATAATCTTCTTCTGTTCCCGGGGAGGGGCCTCGGTCACTGTTGCCGATCTCGGGACGGAAACTGTTGAATATACCATAGTTTCATTCCCCTTGTTAACGGACTTTTCTGTTTCGGAATCTGAGAGGTAGGATAGATCATCATTCCCGTCCCTCTTCCTACCTAGTAACAAAAGAATTAGGCCCACAACAATCACCAAAGTAAAGAGAGCAACAAATATCAGCATTGCGGATTGTTCTTCTCTCACCTGCCGATCTGGGTCATTTGGGAAAGCATCTCCGTTGTCTCCAACTCCGTCCATATCAGAGTCGATCCACTCCGAGGGATCTAGAGGGAAGGCATCTATGCCATCCATAAATCCGTCATCGTCAGAATCTGGATCTGTGACGCTGGTGTTCCTTTGCTCCTCCTCAATATCTGGAGAACCGTCGTTATCGTCATCTGTATCTGAATTATCTCCCACGCCATCCAAGTCGTTATCCGACCACTCTGAACCGTCCAGTGGTAGGGCGTCCTGTGAATCTGGGAAACCATCGTTATCATCATCGTCATCCTCTTCTGTGTCCTTGCATCCATCTGAGTCATTATCTGAATTCGCGTTGCTGGACCAGTCGGTTAATCCCAGAGGGCATTTATCCTGTGGGTCATTTATTCCGTCGCCGTCATCATCCTGGTCTGCTAAGTCATGAATCCTATCTCCATCTGTGTCAATAAGACAATCATCGATTGAGGCAGACGCAGATGAGAGGGTTATAGTCCCCTCTGGACATGGCTCGGTGGACGAGCTTCTTGGATTTGGAGCGTATTGGTCCAGAGGGGCTGGAGTTTGATCCGATTGTCCGGAATCGGGAGCGAAGTACCCCGGATCAGTGTCTAAGCAGGACGCTTGCCCGGATGAGGGCTGATATGTCCCTGGCTGACAGGCTTCCTGTGATGGAGATGATTCTTCGGCAGTAAAGTACCCGGGGTCTGTGGAAAAACAGATGGTTTGTCCGGGAGACGGTTGGTATTGCCCTGGCGAGCAAGCAGTTTGGCTTGAGGAGGCATCTAGAGGCACGTAATTACCGGGTCCTGCCTCCATGCACGATACCTGCCCAGTCTGATTTTGGAAGGTACCAGCGATGCAGGGCGATTGCCCTGAAGAACCGGGGGACGACACAAAGTAACCCACATCTGATTCAATGCAAGAAGACTGGTCGATCGCCGAGCTGAGGGGATTGTATGTCCCAGCAGGACAAGGTGTCTGATTAGTTGACATTGCGGAGTCAACAAAGAAACCTGGATCGGCTTCTAGACAACTTTCCTGACTTGGCAATGGTTGATATTCTCCCGGTTGACATTCAATTTGATTAGCCATACCAGATGTATCGGCATAAAACCCTGGGTCTGTCTGGATGCAGGAATCTTGACCTGTGGAGGGCTGGTATTCTCCTGGAGAACAGGGTATTTGGGAGGATGCCCCTAGAATAGACGCATAATGCCCCGTACCCGCATCGATGCAGGAAGAGGAACTATTGCCCAATGATTGCGGATTGTACGTCCCAACGGGGCAGGGAGTTTGAGTTACTGACGCATTCTGGTCAGTGTAGTATCCTGGGCTGACCTCTATACATTCTGAAAGCCCTGCTTGGTTCCCCCAAAAACCTGGGGGACATGGAGTTTCTGAAATGGCCCCTTCAGATCCGACGAAGTACCCAGGAGAAGCTGCGATGCATGAAACCTGTCCGGATGATGGTTGATAATTGCCCTCCGTACATGGTGTCTGCGTTGATGACCCGTTTGTGGGGACTGCATGTCCCGGATCTGCATCAATACAGAAAGTTGAGCTATTTGCGGATTCAAATGGGTTGTATGTCCCTGCTGGACACGGAGTTTCAGATGTTGAGCCAGGCGAGTCTACATAGTGCCCGCCAGAGGAATTGATGCACTCAGTCGATCCATAGGATGGTTGATAGCTGCCTGCGTCACATGGTGTCTGGTTGGCTGACGAGTTGGTAGGGACGTAATGACCGGGTGTCGCCTGCAAGCAGAAAGTCTGGTTTGACAGGGGTTGATAGAAGCCCGGATCACAACCAATCTGAGCAATACTGGCAGTTCCGGGGACAAAATGGCCTGGAGATGCGGACAGGCAAGAGGCCTGGGAGGACTGTGGCTGATAGAACCCGGGAGAGCATGGGGTCTGAGAAGTCGAGTTGTAAAATGCCGTGAAATAACCGGGAGAAGTATCTATGCAGTTGGTGGAGCCGTTGGACGGCTGATAGGTTCCGGGATCGCAAGCAGTCTGATTGTAGGAGCCAGATGAAACTACATAGAATCCTGGGTCTGCGACTAGGCAAATGATCTGCGCAGAAGATGGTTGATAATTACCTGGCGAGCACTGGGTCTGTGAACTTGCACCTGGGTTGGGGACATAGTGTCCAGGGGTTGCAGGGATCTGGGTTGATGCTCCCGATTGGGCCACATAATATCCTTGCTGAGCTGTAAGGCAGGAAGACTGTCCCGAAAGGGGCTGGTAACTGCCTGGAGTGCAAAGCTCCTCCGATGTTGCTCCTGAGATAGAGACGTATCTCCCGGGAGATGCCAAATCACAGTTTGAGCGGCCTGTCTTGCCCTGATATGTCCCAGCCCTACATTGGAAGTATCCGATTTGGATCTCTGCATCTATGACCTCGGACTGGTTTCCGATCAAAGATTGATCCAGAGTGGAGAAAATACCCACCAACAATGTGTAGTTACCTGTCGTAGAGTTGTTTGGGGAAATAGACACTAAGACTGTGGATGAGTTTGTAAATCCTGTTCCATTTGTTGTTACAGTGGCAGTGTTGCCTCCTGAAGTGGAGTAATTTGAGATTGCCAGAATTACCGAAGAAGAGTTAGAGATACTGAGTGAAAAATCTGATTGCGATGTCAGCTCTAGGAAAAGGCCGGTATCCCTAGGTACGAATACGGAAAATACATCGCCAGTATCATTAGACCAGGTCTGATTTCCAATCTGCCCAAGATATGTGGCGCTTCGTGATTGGAGCGGATTTGGATTTACGCTGTCTGCATCCCCATATTGGCCATTTGTGTAATTACCAGCCGGAGATGCGATGCAGGATGTCTGAGCTAATGACGGTTGGTAGTGCCCTGGATCACAGTGTTGTTGATTGGCGGATCCGGATGTCGAGACAAAGTATCCAGCAGAAGAGTCGAAACACCCCGTCTTCCCCTGGTCGGGTTGGTATGTGCCCACTAGGCATGCATCGTAGAATAGTGCCCCCTCGAGTGAGTAGTGACCTGCAGGGGAGATGTAACAAGTCAGCCTTCCCCATTGCCCATCGGGACAACTCGTCCATCTTGCAGGATTATTTGGGAAATCATCTACCGAGGAATTGAAACCATCGCCATCTGAATCGTTAGTTATGTTGAGATCAAAAGCATTGCGAATTCCATCTCCATCAAAATCTTGTTCTGAAAATGCAACCGATTCCCCCAGTGTAGTGTTATCAAAATTCATCAAATATGGGGTAAGAATATTATTCGAGGAGCCATCAAATTCTCCAGATTGGCCCCCCCAACAGTACAAGGAATAACTCTGATTTATCGCGCAAGTGGATTGTGGTCCAGTAGCTATTGCAATCGCAGGGGAGGGTATTAGTGCATAAGAGGGGGTATTTCCGTCTGCTCCCGTGCATCCATTGGAACTAGCGCTGCAGGTCCCATCGCCCCATTGACCGTGAGTATTTACCCCCCAACAATTAATGGAGCCATTGTCAAGAAGGGCGCATGTATGCCAATATTTTCCATCGATATCAACGGCTTCCCTGCCAGAGGGTAGCTGAATGGGGAAGGAATTTGATGTGACTGCTCCATTTAGTGTGGAAACAGTGTAAGACTTGCCCCAACAGCTAATTGACCCGTTTTCAAAGATTGCACAAGTACTGTAACCTGTAGTGGATATTGAGGATGACCTCATTCCTGTGGAGTGGTTTGCAACGACTGGTACATTGGTATTCGTTGTCGACCCATCCCCTAGGTTTCCATAACCATTGAAGCCCCAACACTTCACAACGCCATTATCCAAAACCGCGCAAGTGAAATCGTTGCCTGCAGATATTGATATTGCTGTTCTTCCTACTCCCAAATCCACTGCAACGGGAGAGTTTCTGTTAGTATTTGAGCCATCTCCAAGTTGACCGTAGTTGTTTCTCCCCCAGCACCTTAGTGAAGCATCATCAAGAATTGCACAATTGTGATTATTTCCATCTGATATGGCCACGGGCACTCTTGTTCCGAAGTTCACTGTTCCATTGGAGAGCGAATTAGATCCGAGGCCCAATTGTCCATAGTTATTCGAACCACTGCAACTCAGTGTCCTGTTGTAAAGAATTGAGCAAGGGCCTGCTTTAGAGATAACATCATCTGTTGTTATCACTGGTGCTCCCGTGGTATTGAATGTAACAAGACTGCCATTGGACAAGACTATGTTTGGCGAGTCTGATTGGATTTCCAATGCTGAATAGCTGAATACAGTTCCACTGTCTGTGCCGGGCTGATTTAGTCCTAGTTTATTCAATTCGGGCCCACTGGAAGGGGTCGAGGTAGCCTCTGATATGGTCCAAGAATCGGATCCCCATGAGTCTCCCGAGGTTCCACCATCGCCATTCACTAAGTTGATGGCCATGTAGAACACAACATCTCCAGATCCAGATGAAGGCGCGGTCCAGTCTACGGTCCACGAGCGTGAGTTGGAATTAGAATGTGTGACCTCGCCAGAAGAAATTCTTGCATTGGGCCCTGGATTGCTGAAAGTACCCGAGCTAGAGTCTAAATTGAATCCTCCCTTGTTACCGCCGGGACCTCCTGTACCGGTAGCTGTCAATGAGTATGTGTCCCCGGGGGCATACCCGCTAGAGGGCAAGCCAGTTAGGCTGAGTGTGACAGTTGGAGATGTTGAGGAATGGCAGGCCCCGGCTCCGCAACCATCGGTGGAATTGGTTCTTCCCGAGCTATACGCGAAAGCTGTTTCTGGTACTGCCATTAGGATAAGCATGAACAAGGTCCCGATGATGATTATCCTAGATTTCGTCACATTATCCCCCACAATCTCAACTCCTGTCTCAGAGGACGGGTACTCGCAACCGTCCCTTTAGGCGTTAAGCGCTCCTGAGGGCAATATGACTATTCCTACCAAATGTACCTCAGTGAGTCGTTACGAATACCTTAGATGCCAACGGGGGCATTGATACTTCTGATTCGAGGAAGGCCTCTTCAACGGAATCAAAAGGCCCCTGTCCCTTGCTCATCCTAGTCGCTCTGGAGCTGATGATTCTCCAAGATGCCTTTGCACCCACGCCTGGAAGGGCCTCTAACTGATTTTTAGTGGCCGAGTTAATGTCTATGCCACACTCAATGCCTGATATGCTCCTCATTCCATGGGATGTCACTAAAATGTCAGACTCTGTCTCTAATGGTATGGAATAGGGGACACCGACCAATAACGGATAAGCGCCGATTTGCCTTCCAAATGTAACTCCGGGAGTGCCATGAATTGATGGCTCTCTGAATTTCTTATCTAGGACATGCTCGGGTAATCTAATCCTTCCTTCTCTCGACTCCCACCAAACACCGGAAAGCTTGGCCCCAATAGGGGCAATCTCTTCAAGCATCGGCCGGTCAATTTCCTCTCTGACGGATTTTTTGAATGACTTGAATTCAGCTTCCGGAACATCCTGAAATCCCCTTCCTTCAACTTGCCTGATATTTATCCTCCTTAGCCAAAGGCCCTCCGATTTGATTTCCCTCAGAAGTTCAAGATTCATGTCATATGTGGATTTAGACTCTCCATTCAAGCCGGCAATGAAATTGAGGCCTGGCAGTAGTTTGGGTAGTCCTCTTGGACCTCTTTCTCTCCCATGTTCATTGATATGCCTTATCGCAGTTTTGAGTTGCCCGGGATCACAGTTTAGCCAGTTAGTACGGTGTACTTCTGGATCCGCTGATTCCAATCCAAAAGACAGGACGGCGCCATCTGAAAGGTAAGTCACGAGATTCTTCGTTATTTCCGTCGATGGCTCGATATTTTGAGCGACAATTGAGGGATTAGCGTTGTCAACATGCAGGATTTTTAGTGACTCGTTCTCTCTTGCTCCGTGCAGAACCTTGGAGACTGGCTCTGGGTTCGGAATCGGGTACTCCAGATCTTCAACTCCTTCCGCGCGATAGGTGTAGATATCGGTAGCTCCGCCAATTCTGACATTGACTACTCCATTGTCGATAGAAGTGTTAATTTCCTTGATTACATCGTTTTCGTCCCTCCATAAAGGAATCCCCTTCTTCGGCTCTATACAGAATTTGCAACCTCTCTTGAATCTGACACACCCTTGGTATAGTTCGATTTCATAAATCAGTGGGCCCTTCATTTTACCATGCGAGGTTAGATCGGGGTGCTCGGTTACTGCCTTTGATGAGGCCCCTCTCAAAGCCCATCTCGACCATTCCTCAGATGTCCTCTTAGTGTGGGACCAAGTGCCTGTTGAAAGAAAATAATTGAGTGTGGCGTCAGTATCTTTTACGGTGCAGAACAGGTTATTCCTGGGGGAGACCCACCCATTCTGTCTCCAATGCCTTATCGCCCAACCCCCGCATAGAACTGGAATTGCAGAGGGAATTGAGGAAAGTAATGCGTCTACCTCCCTTAGACTGATTGGCGTTCCTCTGATGTATTTACCGGGCACCACAGCTCCGGCTAGGACAATTGCCCCCTCCAGATTCTTCATCTGTTCTCTGATAGAATTCCTACCTTCTGGATTTTCTAACTTGGTTTTGTATGCCATTCTCCACTGATCCACCGTCATATACGTGTATTCAATTCCTCTCTCTTCCAAGACCCCGCAGATATATCTAATGTGGAAACCAAGATAATTTGGGACGCCGAATGCAGCGGGCTCATCCTCGTAACCATCGATTACGAGCCAACCCCCTAGGTCGTCCATGTGCTTGCGGTAAAGTAACTAGACTTCACCACTTCGACTATCTTCTGGATTTTCTTCTATCCCTTCCAGACCCATTTGAGGACGATTCCTCTACAACTATCTTCCTCCCATTAATCTCGGAGCCGTTCATTTCTTTGACAGCAGTCGTACCTTCTTTCCGGGATTGATATGTCACGAAAGCGAATCCTTTCGACTTCCCAGTATCCCTGTCTTTGGCCAAGTGTACTGATTCAACCTTACCGTGTTTCGAGAAAGCCTCCGTAAGATCCTCCTCCGTCAATTCATATGGGAGCCTTCCAATGAAGAGTTTCATGCCCATGGACTCTTCAAGCTTGCTTCTCATCTTTCTGATCACCTCTCTTTCATTGGCTAACTCTTCTTTTGTGGCCAAGCCTTGTTTTACCTTATCCATGCAGTCCCTGCATCTAATCGGTTTACCGGGGGTTGGCTTGAAAGGGACTTTGGTATTCTCCCCACACAGAGTACAGACAGAGTCATGCATCTCCCTTTTTGGCCTGCTAGGGCCCCTAGATCCACCTCTTCCTGATGATCTCATGGATGCCACTCTAGCGGGAATCTCGTGTCTAGATCCTCTGCGAAAGTCTGCTAGAGGAGAGAGGTATGGCCTAGATCCATCATGGCTTAGATTGGACTCTGCCTCCGGAGACCATCGTTCTCCAGCGCGATTCAATTTGTAGAGCCCGAAGCCTGTCTCATGACCATGCCCAAAGCCATCTGATAACACCCTGTAGGCGGTGTAGTCACATCTCGAACATTCTACGTTAAAGTCGATTTTTCTGTCGGAAGGCTTCAGCAACTCTCCGCATTGTGTGCAAGACGCAGATAGGACGCCCAATGACATATCTCCCTTGGTAGAAGCCTTCAGTACGGGATCGTCCTTGATGATTTTAGCTCTGACGATATCCCTCATTCTCATTGCATCTCCTGGAGCTGGGATGAACCTATCGACGACTTCAGATACATGAATGTCTGCAAAGAGAGTTAGAGCTGGAAGGTCTCTATGCCCCCCCTCCTTGCTCTCGATGTGGAGTACCCTTATTTCGGCCACATTCTCATTTAGTCTGGTAACCTGTCCTATCACCACATCTCCGACTTCGGGGGTGTTTATTGGAAGCCTAGAGGGATCAATATAGACATTGCCATCCCTATTTGCGACGGTCCCTGTGAGGGTCGATATGGGCCTACCTTTGATCTCGACAACTCCGTTCCCTAAAGATGCCCCCTCAGGGACAGTTATCGTGGAACCAGGGGTAACCTGGTCCCCAATGGTCGCTGACATTGTCCCGGCGACCGGCCAACCCCCTATCAACGGTACGGAGGCCTAAGGAGGAGACAAACGCCAAAATCCAGCTCTTGTAGAGCCTCTAGTCATCTTGTGATGCCCATATGAGGCGGGGATCGGAAAATCTGCTTCGCCGTACTTCTCGACATTCCAGTCGATATTCTCAAATCTATTTTTTATGTGCTTTGCGGAATTATTGTGCATCAAGTGCGTAGTCACCCCCAAAGAGATTATCAAATCTAAAAAATGGGCATCCGCGCCCTCGGTTTGACGACCCCATGGGGGGTTTGAAATTACTAAATCGATTTCATTGAGAATAGGTACTTCCTTGCCTATTTCGACTTTCTGAATCTCGTAGGTTCCGTCTCCCAGTGTACCTTTAGCGTTTTTTGTCGCTATTTTACACATTTCCTCGTCCGATTCAACCAAGGTTACAAACCCCGCTCCCAACATCGATGCGCCTATCCCAAGGGTGCCATTTCCCGCTCCTAGGTCAACTACCCTGCACCCTGGTTTGATATCTCCAAATGCCATGATGTCAAATAGCCACCTTGAGGCTAGCTCTCCAGGGGTAATGTATTGCTCCAAATGTGGATCAAGATTTTGCTTTCTTTCCAATTTAGAAAGGGAAATCCCCAATCTCCGCATCCTCATACTCTATCTACGTGAGCGATAACTGATTATTCTTACCGGACATCTTGTCTGATGTAATGTGCAGATGGAGAATCGTGAATTATTCCCTGAGCTAGCATCATCTCGGCCAGGAGGACGCTGTTTCCAGCGGCTCCACGCACGGTGTTATCTGAAATGACATCGAAACTTGCAACATTGCCAGAAACCCGAATATTTCCAATGTAAACCTCCATTGAGTCTAGGAGAAAGTTGTTTTCAGATTCAATGGATTGATCAAGTGCGTTAAACACGTCAGAGACGAAGAATATTGGAGATTTCATCCCCGAAGGAAGGTCTATTTTTTCGACTGAGTTCTGAAACTCTGACCATGTTGTAGTGACTTCGTGGGCACTCACGTCCCTACTGAAGCTTAGAGTTACAGAAGCTGAGTGTCCGAACTCCCTTCTCACTCTCTTACATTCTACCTCAATCGGGAGAGTGAGTGGCTCAACAATATTGCCGTTGAATTCGCCTAGAATTCTCTTCAACTCACTTTCTACACTGATAGACTCCCCTGGGATTGATGGATTTGGAAAGTTACCCTTTCTGGAGTTCTCTAATGTCTTCCTCCCTCCTCCTGAAAGAGACTGTTCCGTGGTAATTATTACACTGTCGACAGGTAGAGATCTAATCAGAGGGGCAAGCGAAATTGCCAGGGGGACAACCATGCAATTAGAACAAGAGACTAGCATTCCCCCCTCATACTCCGTCTGAGAATCGGTAAGCTTCAGGTGGCCATTGTTCACTTCAGGAACAATTAAGGGAACTTTTTCGGAGTGTCTATGAATCGTGGAATGGCTAATCACTACTAAGCCTGACATGGCCAAATCCTCTTCGATTTGGGAGGCAGGGGAATCTGGCAGGGCTGAGAATACTATGCTGACACCCTCTGAGATAAGCCGCTTGGCTAAATCTCCGTCCTGCCCAACGCCAGTGACGTAAAGCTCGGGATAATGTGGTCGTGGCTCAGGAAAACTCCACGGGAGTTCCGATATTTTCATTCCATTGGACTCCGATGATCCGATCACACATACTGGAGCGAACCAGTGATGGTCTACTAGTCTCTGAAGGAGCCTTTGTGCGACCAAACCTCGTGCACCAAGTACAGCGCACTTGACCCTACCAAGGGTACTCATGCAAACGCGAAAGTGGGTTCGGCCTATGAAGGAGTGTTTTTATGAATAATTAATGAACCGCCAGCAATGCTCTATTTTTATGGAAGCAGAGGTGGCCATCATAATAGCGGGAATCGTCATCATAATCATCCTGATGTTCGTCAATCTCATTATTTTGAATGGAAAGAAGGATGCCCTCCCTCCACCTACTGCCTTGGAAATTGGTCAGGCTTTGAAATTTCCAACTACTGCCGAGATTGTCGCTTCACTAAATATCCCTACAACTGAGGACATGCGAACGGCTTTGGGGGCCAGCTTTACTGGAGAGGGGGGTTTTTCCGAGAGGATCGGGGCCTTTACCACCTTATCCTCAGAGATGACAGAGGCTACGAAAAAGTTCAATCAAATGGTGGCCACTAAAAGCAAGCGAGCGGCATGGGGTGAGTGGCACCTTGATGAGGAGCTAAGAGAGGCCTTTCCTAATGTCAAAATTAGATCTGAAGTCAAGGAATTAGGTAATCTAAAACCCGATGCTCACCTTAGGACCCCTGATGGGAAGATATTGATCGTAGATTCGAAATTCGTGTATGACACCTACGACAAGATACAGAATACCCCTGCAACTCAAATTGAAGGTTTGAGGAAGCTCCAAACAAGATTTAGAGAAGACGTCAAAGGCCACGTTGACAAGATAAAGACGGATTATGTTCAACCTGGTAAGGGTACCCATGAGGTGGCTTACATGTATATCCCATCGATGGCAGTTTACGAATACCTAGTCGAGCATGAATCAGGTACAGTACGTTGGGCGGCCTCGCAGGGAGTCGTGATTTGCTCCCCAGTTAATCTCATGGCTAATATGCACATGATGGAGATTGTCAGGATGGCACAGAACATGACGAGTTTACATAATGAGATTCTCGATGCTCACCTGAGGATAAAGAAGAGTTTTGGAGAATTTGATGATGAATACAAGAAGCTCAGCGATCATCTCAGAAAAGCGGTTAACAAAAGGGATGAAGTATCTGCTCTAAGGGAGGCACTTGGTTCAGAGATCGATGGCTTATCCTTAATCGACAAGTCGATTAGCGAAGAAGCGGACTGATGGGGAATAGTAGTGATGAAATCAGCATGCCCCCTGGGAATGTCATGGTCGCTTGGCTTACGGGGAATTATCATCCTGTAGTTTTCCTCCCTGATGAGTACGAGGTGAGAGATTTCACTACAGGGAATTACACTCCTTCTGAATGTGATTTTGATATCGGAAGATATGACGAATTGCGCCCCGGCATGTACGCAACAGAGCTATTCTCCGATGGAAGATTTCTACATGTGGGAATCGATATTGGTGCTCCCGTTGGAACACCATGTATGGCATTTGATGACGGTGAAATAGCCCATTTTGGTTACAATCCAGATGATGGGGACTATGGAAACGTGATAGTTACCAAGCATATGGTTGGCATCACGCCAGTATGGGCGCTCTATGGGCATTTGTGCTCGGAGTCAATCAAGGGAAAGGAGGTCGGCCAGAAAATTTCCAAGGGAGAGGTAATTTGCTGGATGGGTGACAAGCATGAGAATGGAGGATGGGAGCCTCACCTTCACTTCCAATTGTCCCTTGTGGAACCGGGGACTCATGACATGCCGGGTGTTGTCTCTCCGGAGAACCGATTGGAGGCCCTTGCCAAATATCCTGATCCAAGGTTGGTTCTAGGGCCGATCTACTGAATTTCGGAAAGATGCCTCTTCAATCTTGGAATCGGGTCCATGGACGTTGGATTCACCCCTCTGATTAACGCCAGAGAAACCGAGATCCAGTCAGATAAGTGGGCAGCATAAATCATCCTCTCAAGGGGAGTGTTTCCCTCACAGAAAATTTTCCAAACGTTTTTTCTGTCCAAATTTTCTTCCATCCAAGCAATCCTGGAATCGGTTCTATCATCCAGACCCTCACAAATCATGAGGACTAGGGCCCTCTCAACATTTGAGTCATTATACCATGCTACTATCTCATTGTGATTCATTTCTGGCACTACCGAATATTTTGCGAAGGCTTCAGAGTTCTCATTAATCTGACATGTTAACCTGTATGCAGGAGCTTCGAGTACCCTCGGGCAAACTATGCCTATCTCCATCTCAAATAAATTCCTCGCAAGAGCCTCAGACATCCCATCCCCTCCGACAAAATCCAGCGTCTTGGAAGACTCCCTGAGCCTTGTGATCATTTCCCGTAATTCATCCTCCTGCGGACGATTGAGGATGCCCAGGGACCAGCAAATAGCTAGTTGGGCTCCAAGAATGTGTCCAAATGCAGATCTGGGCATCTGCCCCCCTGGAATTGATACATGGGAGGCTTCCTGATACATGGCCAAAATCTCGGCCATGTCGCCTCCGGAGGATATTCCAATGACTGTACCGCCAGATTCCAACGCTTCGTTGATCCCGCTGAGTGTCTCCTCGGTATTTCCGGAATATGAGGTTGCAATGACCAGCCACTCCGGCCCCCACCAGCTAGGTAACGAGTAATCATTCCAAACAACAAATGGGAGGCCACCATCCTCTTCTGAGATAGTTTTCAGAAATTTTCCAGAGGCGCCAGATCCGCCCATGCCGAGGAAAATCACACCAGTCCAGTCAGAATCTGATTCCAAATCGACATCGATTCTCATGGCAGATTCTAGGTCGTCGACGAACGACCTAGTAAACTCACACATTCCCTCATCGTCAAGTGTCTTTTCCAAGTATTCGAGTGTGTCTTCGGTCACTTCAAGTCCTCCTTGACGGCACCGCTAACCACTCGTCCTGTATGAAGCCAATGCGAATAGATTTTGATTCGGGGTCATCATCGTATGGTAGTGCTACTGTGACAACTTTGTAATCCAACGGTTCCATAACTTCTACTGCCGAGCTGTCCCTATTCAGTATTTCAACTATGAATTGCTCACTTTCAGGACAAATGACCACAGAGTCTTCCATATCTCTCCATGAGGCTCCGGATCTCTCGAATCTCTCCATTTTCTTCAGAATTGGGCCGTCCTTTTGCCAGCTGTCCACGACCCAGAGGTGTTTTCTGAACCTTACAACATCACCAATTCCGTACGCTGGTTTTCTATAGCTTAATGTGAGTCTAGTAACCTCAATACCATCATTAGCACCGACTACTGTTGAGGTTTCCTTTACTGTTCCTCCAAATTTTCTAACTAAGTTTCTCGCCCATCTTCTTGCCATGGCTTTAGATCCTAATTTCAAGTCCCACCCTCCTGTAACTGGACCTTCTTCAGAGATGAAGAACATTTGATCTGCCTCCATTTCGGAAAGCATCTCATCGAGAGTCTCCCTTAGTGATTTCAATTCGGACTCGGAGAGCCTTCTTCCTGCTGACCTCAATTGCATTACAGCCTCAAAGTAGGAACCTGCCTTTCTAGTGCAAGTAGGGCAGACGGCATTGCTTGTTTGTAGCAGTACCTCGTGGGAATCAGAAAAATCGCAATTCTCTATCTTTCCCGAGACATTTACGTGAAGCCTGTTAGTTCTTTCATCGATTTCTTCTACTGCAAAATCAACGGAGACCTGCTTGGCCCTATCCTCGACACGAAGATTTGCCCTTATTCTCAGGTCGGCCAAATCATAAGCCCCTATTTCGGACCATCTTCCTCTAATCTCATGGAATCCGCATTTTGAGCATCTGTCTTGTTGGATTCTTTCTGAAATCACGGATAGCTGTGTCCTCTCCCTAAGACATGCTTCGCACAATCTATCTGAGGTCAGGGGCGGCGGTCCGCCACAAACAATGCAAAACTCCCCGTCAGCCATGCCTCTCCCATCAAATGCGCCCATGCTCGCAGTTAGAAGGGTTGCCAATAGCAATTATTCTTGTTTTGGACTCTATTCCTCCTCAATGGAAGTGGAATATTCACTGATCCTAGATGTCAAAAATACTATTCTCGATCGTAGATGGTTCACGTAAAATGCGATTATAGCTGACATTATGCCGTATGCCATTACCAGCTCTGCAGTACCTGACATTAACTCACCTAATCCAACCTTCTCTTGGCTTTCTCGGCCGTGTCTTCGAGTCTCAGCACCGAATCGCTCAGCATCCAAAGACCGACAAATAATACCATGAAAGATACGGTTCCGAACATCAGTACAGTTCTCATCAGAGGATCTAGTCCAGTACCCTCTCCATCTACCACAACTATTCCCGGATGCCTCTTTTGGTACAAAGTCGTGGCAATGGCTGTTATTGGCACTAAAGCGAAACCGAACAGACCTATCGCAGCGAGAGTGTCCCTAGTCTCCTGCCCATCGGGCTGGGATCTCCTTGAAAGAACCAGGAATAATGCTACCCCGGTGAGCAGGGCGAAGGTATTGAGCCTGAGATCTCCCCAATCCCACGGAACGCCCCATTCCACCGAGCCCCAAATAGGTCCCGAAGTGACTACACCTGCACCAAAAAGAAGCCCTAGATCTGAGCCTGTAGATACCCATCTCCACCCCCATTCTGATCGATTTCTATACCATGACAAGGCCCCGACAAATAGCATACTAAAGGCAAGAAAAGACGACCATGCAAAAGGTACGTGCCAGTAGAATATCCTTTGTGCCTCAGGGGCGTTCCAAGCCATGGGATCGACACCAGGAGCATAGAAAATTCCCAACAATGCTGTACAAATTATACCCAATATCCCCATTGAGGTCACTATGATTCCATTCCTTATCCTCACAGATAGGTCGGGGTGCATCACTGCAACCCAGAAGCCCAACAGTCAAGAATGCTGTTCTCTAAGCATCAGGGATAAAAATTGCGACCGCCCAGACCATTGCGGATATCACGCTGGCAAATATCAGTGACATGAGAGGGCTGGATGTAGAAAATTCCCAAGTCATCCCATTATCTAGAATCATTGAGAGGGCATCCACTACCTGAATAAACGGCCAAACTAGAACAACCAGAAGAAGGGAGGCCGCGGCCGCACTTGACCTCCTCAAATCAGAAACCAACATGTGAAGTGCAGTTGAGGCGCAAGAAATATCGATTATCACCAGCGAAGGAAGCCATAGCCAGTAAATCGCATTTTGATCAACAACCCCTGTGATGAGTCCTTCCAGAACAAACCATGATAGATATGTTAGGGGAATTGGAAGGATTATTGAGGATGCCAAAATAGAGGTCGCTGGACGAAACTGCGGACCGCAAATAGCCGACCACCATTTTCCGCAATCCTCCTCGTTTAGCCTACGAATCATGGCTGGAGAGACAATCGCAGAAATGAATGCTGGCGCTAGGATTAGGGCGGAAAATAAGTCAAATTCTGAATCTGAGATATTGGTCCTTCCGACGATTGAATATGTTAGCAGTAGGGATAAAATTGCAGGAGTCGCTTTACCGATTGTATCTACTGGATTCCTGCGCTCGATAGAAACTCCCCATGAGAAAAACGATCTGATACTATCGCTTGATGTAACGACGGACAATTTTCTCTCATTGAATCCGCTAATTTCAATCTGGTTCTTCGTTTCAGAGATTCTCCCCCCATCTACCTTCAGGATTCTTGTTGAGCAAGAAATGACATCCTCATCGTGTGATGCCATGACTACTGCGTTTCCATTCGCGGAAAGCTCCTCTATCCAGCTCTTGAGCAGACTTTTGGAAAATAAGTCTAGGCCTTCGGAAGGCTCGTCGAGGAAGATAATTCTGGGAGTTTCACAAAAAAGCGCTGGAGCCATTCCCGAGAGGACGGAGAGTCTCCTTCTCAGTCCTGCAGAAAGTTGCGAAACTCTATCTTCACTCCTGTGGGAAAGCCCCCATTCATCCAAGGATGACATGATTTCGCTTTGACTGAGATTGAGTCCTGTGACTTTCAATGCGGTCTCAAGTCTCTCTTTGACCTTCTCCTCTCCGCATATTCCATCCGACTGAAGTGTCAAACCAAAAGGAAATGGCCTCCTCCTAGCACCTAGATGGTCTCTTACTATTACAGAGTTGCCATCTCCGGAAAGCCATTTAATTTGGCCTGAATTGATAGGAAGAATTCCAATCAGAGATTCAATAAGAGTTGTCTTCCCGGAGCCGTTTTCTCCAGTCAGACACACTACATCTCCCTCGTTGATTTGGATGTCCAGATTTTCTAAGACTATCTGAGCTCCTCTGGTCACACTGAGGTTACTCGCCTCTAGCAGCGCCCCCTGTGTCATGCTTGCCGGAGTAGTATCGGTCGTTTGAGTCGTTCCATCCCAATAATTGCTATTTGGTAGAAGCTAGTGGGCGGGCCGTGAGTGCGATTATGGCGCTTGGGATATTTGAATACACTTTGGTTCTGATCTTTGTGATAGCTGGAATCTCCCCTTACATCTCCGCATACAGGGGAGGGACTAGTTTCGCTCTTGCCACAATTCTCTCACTCCTTCTCGTTTCATTTGTACAGTTCTCAAATGCGATGATTATTGGGGTTCCTATACAGCTTGGTTTCCTAGGATGGCCTATAGAAATCTTCGGGACGATTCCTTCTATTTCATCATCCCCTGTGGAGTCATATAGGTTACTGACAAGCGCTTGGATGCATGGTGGTTGGACTCATATTCTAGGGAATATACTGGTCATAGGGCTAGTAGGGGTGCCCCTGGAGCAAAGAATGGGCGGAAAGAGATGGATGTTGGTCTATCTTATCGGACTTTTGGGAGGGAACATAGCTTGGATATTGACTCATCCAGATTCCTCGATTCCTACAGTGGGGGCAAGTGGGGCAGTGTTTGGAATTCTCGGGGCCTACATGGCATGCTGGCCCAGTGATAAAGTGGAGTTTCCGGTATTTATTTTCATCAGACCTTGGCCTATCTGGGTCATTGTCTTGGTTTACTTGGGTTTTGAGCTATGGGTAATGAGCGATCAGCAATACCTAGCGGGTTCAAGTGTAGCTCACATGGCTCATATTGGAGGTTTCTTCTTGTCCTACACGCTAGCCAGACAGGTGGCGAAAGGTGGACCTCATATGATAGAGGGGCAGATCTCTGGCGAGATTTCTCAATCTAGAGGGGGGATCCCTGATCTTGGAATAGACCCCTGGAAATTGCATGGAAAGAACTTGGAGGGAAGCGCTCTTAGAGTTCTTGAAAGTCTGAAGTCTGAAGGAGATGAGTTTGAAACTAGGAGAGCTTGGCTTGAGGAGCTATCAGAGCATACCCTTTGTCCCTTATGTGATGGCGAGATAGTCTGTGTTACTGAAAGTGGGCGTACTTGGGTAGAGTGCGCGGTCTCGAATAGCCACCTAAGGTGGCCATAGTGCAGGAAAATGAGGCTTGGACAGGTTGGGATTATACAGCGTCGGCATTTGGCTCTCTATGAGAGCCATGAATAAGAGGCCCGCTTCACTTACTCCTGTCCTAGTTTGTTTGATGCTCCTCGTCCTGGACGTTTCTGTCGCTGTGAGTGGTGATGAATGGGAATTTGAAGACGATTTACCTCCCCAAGGCAGTGAAGAGATTATCTCCTCAAGCACTGTTCCCCCCCTCATGTGTGATGGCGAGATATGTCCAGTCAAAGATAGATCTCCGTACCTGCCTCCGAATGGGGTTGAATGGCCGGTTCAAGAGCCTGGATGGTGGTTTAATTTCTGGAACGATAAGGATGGTAACGGGATGGACGATCGTCTGCAATGGATAATTTCTGGGGAGCGCGATTCGATCTCGACCAGCGCAATCATGGGTGCTGACGGAAGAATGACTGTCGCAATATTCGTGTGTTATGCATGGCATCCGAGCGAATCAGATGTCACTCGATTAAAGGAAGTTCTTTCGGATCACGGATGGGACGAATTCGAAACTTACTTCCGGACGGTTGACATTCTTGATACTATAATTGTCGAGCATGTTCCGGTTAGTTCACTGATTGATATCCTCATGATTGAGGGCGTGGTCCTTGTGGAGCAACAGGATGTGCTCGTACCTTATCTGAACACTGCCACCAAGGGTTCCAAAGTAAGGGCCTCAGATGTATTTTCAGAGACCATGATGGACTATGGGTATGATGGTTCGGGAGTTGTGATAGCAATAGCCGATACAGGAGTGGACAATGAGCATTTCTCATTGGATGATTTCTCTGATGATAACACTGACAATGAAGCACAGCCCGATGAGTTACCAGACCCGAAATGGGTTGCTGGATGTGATTCGACATCGTGGAATCAGCAAGATTGTGACGATGGCGATGATGATCCGGATGATGGTGATGGCCATGGCACTCACGTTGCAGGAATTGCTCTTGGTACGGGAGGCCCGGATAGGGAGAATCAGGGCTATGCCCCAGGGGCATATTTGGTCGATATCAAGGTGATGACTGATGCCGGAGCATCCAACTCCGGGTACACAGTAGCGGGGATTAACTGGGCCGTGCAGAATGTAGATACTGACTGGGGGAACAATGACTCGAGCAGGGGAATAGATATCCTCTCAATGTCATTTGGCAGTGGATCTAATCCAGCAGGTGGAGAAGACCCCGGAGATAACGGGACTAGTCAGGATTCACTTGCAGTAAATGCCGCTTCTGAAGCGGGGATTGTTTGCGTGGCTGCAATTGGCAATGACGGTTACAGAAGAGTCACTTCCGTTGGAGCCGCAGACTCCGCCATTACTGTTGGCTCGATTGATGACAAAGCTAGTATTGAGAGGGGAGATGACTCAATATCATCTTTCTCTAACTCAGGACCCAGAGAAGATGATGGTGATGATAACGAATGGGACGAACTGAAGCCAGATGTTGTAGGTCCCGGGTCAAATATCATGTCGGCACAACATGCCGCGTCAAGCTCTAATCTCCCCGGGTCCGCAAAACCTCTAGCCAGTGATAATTATGTTCAGAAGTCAGGGACCAGCATGTCGACTCCGGCAGTGTCTGGATTTATTGCCGCGATGCTACAGATGGATGAAGATTTGACCCCACAAGAAATCAAAGACATTCTGAGAAATAACTCGGAAACCAGAGGAGGGGCTTCTGCTCCTGACGTTACTGACAGGTGGAATGATCAGTATGGATTCGGGATTATAGATGGCGAAATGGTGATGCAGGCAATTCTGGGGGACAATAGTGGCGGAGGGGGGGACGGTAATGAAACAGGCCCTCCACCAACTGGAACCGAGGAATGGGTGATTATTGAGACTCCTGAAGAGGATTCATGGCTTGTCGAGGGAGAGACATACAGTGTTCGTGGGCAAATTGATGAGGATGCTGATACGAACGGCACAATTGAGGAAGTGAACGTTAGTATTTCGTATCGATATCGACCAGAAGAAGGTCCCAGGCAAACATCCGTTTTGGTAGATTGGCACATAGTACAGGGCACCATGAACTGGTCGACGCCTTTCACTATCCCTGAGTTCACAGAGGAGGAAATCGATATTGAAGATATAATCATCAAGGCCAAGGCCAGAAATGAATTCAATGTATGGAGCGAGATGGAGCAAAGTGAGCATCCAGTTGGTTTGGTGGAGGTTAGTCTAGGAGGTCCCAGTGGACAAAGTCCTGTGTCTGGAAATACAAATATTTTCGGAGGCTGGGAGTCAGTAAACGGAGGGGAAATTCAATGGAGGCTGGGCACCGATCAGTGGGAAACTGCAGAGCAATTTGGTGGGATTGGCAGTAGTTCTGGTGATTGGTCAGTTAATTGGGACACCACGTCAGTCAATGACGGATTCTATCGTATATCCGTGAGAGTTGTTAGTGGCGATGGAATTTTCTCGGAAGAAATTAGAAGGACAGTAGAGGTAGATAACGACCCTCCTGCGCCTGACCTCATCTTCCGAAGTGGAATCACAATCAGTGAGTATGGTTTGCCAGTTTCTGAAACCTACGTCAATACATTCCTTGAGGTCAGTTGTGAGGTGAGGAATGATGGGGACTTAGATGCAACAGAGGTGAGCATTTACCTCAAGGAAAATGGAGCTAGGAAAGATGAGATCATCATACCCAGCATTGGTAGCGGTGACATAGTGGAAATTGTCCTTTATTGGAATCCCCTGAGTCTGGGTGAACGGTCACTCACAGTTTCCTTGGACCCCTCGAACGAAATAGACGAGATAGATGAGGAAGACAATGAGCAAACCACGGAATTCCCCGTTCTGGAAAGGCCTCAAGGAGTCGATTTGTCATTCAGAGAGGGAGCAGTGAGAACTGAGCCCCCTGTCCCGAGGCCCAATGAGCAATTTCTGATAACTGCCAGGGTCGATAACTTGGGATCCAGTGATGCCAGGGACATAGATGCGACTCTTGAAATTAAGAATTCAATTGGTTGGGAAGCAGTTTCCATGAGCCCCGTTACCTTGGTCATGGGACAGGGTTCATCGCTGATCTCATTCGCACACATCGAAAATTCCACTGGCCCGGTTCAACTCAGGATTAGCGTATCAGGGCCATCTCTATCGGACTTGGATTGGTCGAATAATGGGATAGAGTCGTCAATTCTGGTTGATGAGACTACTCTGACTGGCCCCAGAACTGCCAGCTTCTCGACTGGCGAGATTCCTGTGGAGCTGATTCAACTGAGTGATGAAGGAGGAGTTGTAATCACGAATAAAGATGATGACCTCAGACTATACAGACTTGGGGCCAATAGAGGATTGACCGCATGCTCGAATGTACTAGAGGAAAAATGGTCGGGGGACATAGTTGCTGTGTCATCCGATGACGGCCTGGCGCATGTGGTGTGGACGCGTAGATATCTGGATAATTCCGGATTCTTCCAACAAACAGTCAGCTACACCACGATTGACTCAAGCTGCCTAATGACCCCCATACAGGACATAATGGAACCAATCTTGCTATCTGATGGAAAATATTGGGGGGTTGGCATGGACATTGATGGCCCCGAGATACTTGTGGCTGGATATCATCACGAAATCAATACTGGATCTTCAAATGACAACATTGCAGTGTTCATGGCTATGTCTGAGTCTCCGACCAAGTCCACAGATTGGATTATCAATCCGCAAGTTGTAGGAGGACTGGACGTAGTATCAGGAGGTACTGATCCTGTGGCTGTAGGTATGGGGGAAGAGGATGGCCATATTTTGTATCAAGACACGAGAAATGACACAACTGGATTAGATAGGCTCGGCCTATGGTATTCTCATGGACTGCCAGAGCAGACATCGTGGTCCTACAGGAAGGCCGTTGGGGACTACGCATTCGCCCCAGTGATATCAGTTTCAGAAATTTCTAATGAGGACATTATTGTTGCTTCTTGGGGAGAGGGATATGATCAGAGCTCTGAGTTGGTCACAATGGTTGTTGATAGCTCCTTCAGCCCGATCGGGGAGGGGGAAGTCAGAACTGCTTCCAGAGGCCTTGGCTACATCCAACTGTTGGAAACTGATAGAGGGGTCCAGTTATTTTTCGACTTTGTCGGTCCGAGCGGACCGCAGATGCAGTATGGGATGATAGATCCCGAAGAAGGTTGGATTGGAATATCTGACCGCTTAGGCCTCGGGAGAATCGTGATTTCGAGTAGGTCCCCTGTAGATAGCGATGCGGTGATTCTACAGACATCGCCGACTGGATGGCAAATCAGGGCTTTGGTCGACGACTCTTCACCTGAGTCCTCAAAGGGAACCATTCTAGATCAAATAAGAGGATACACTGGACTTGATGAGAGGAATTTCAATGTCATTCTAGTTGGAATCTCAGGAGTCACCATAGTGCTTAGTCTGATAGTAATTCTGACAATGGCGACGAGAGCGGTACGATGGGCAAGTGGTAAGAGCCGTAGAAGAGTAACTGGCACAGTAATTCTGGAAGAGGATGTGGTTGATGTTATTGAAGAAACGGACATTCCAGTCAAATCCTCAGATGTGGAGCTAGTTGAGGAAATTATGACGCCTGAGACTCAGGCCTCTTCGGAAAGGAGAAAGAGGAGAGAATACAGGTCGACGGGTTCTAGGCTTGCAAATCTACCTGAGATTGAGGATTCAGTCAGCTATTCCCCTCCCATTCCAATGCATACCCCTCCTATGCCCCTTCCAGTCCCTCCAGGAAGTATGAATAGGCGAGTGGCGTGCAATAACTGTGACTCCATATTTGAGGTTGAGGCGGGATTGACAAGAGCCAAGTGCCCGGTATGTGGGGAAAAGATTGAGCTAGTTTGACATGCTAAGAGTACTACTGGCATCTAAATCCGAAAGGCGTTTACAATGGCTTGAACAAAACCTCTCCTTTTTAGGAGCGAAAATTGACTCAAGGCCACTACTAGCATCTGAAATAAGCGCCCCTCAAGGATTAGCAGTTCGAAAACAGGTTGAGATGATTTGCAGAGATAAGGCGAAAAATGCGAGTATTGAGCAGTCTATATCAGAATCTGGTGACTGTGCCAAATACGACTTGATATTGGTATCTGACACTATGATAGAAGATCCGGATGACTTCAGATTCTCAATTGGGAAACCAAATGACAATGTAGTGGCGGCAAGTATTCTGATGAGACTGTCTGGAAGGAGACATAAGGTCTGGACCTCCACATCCGTATTGTTTCCCCCGGGGAATGAGAAAGAGGGAGGCGTTATTGAAGGGGGCTGGATCGAGAGGAATTACACCAGCTCAGCTACAGTTGAGTTCTCTGATTTGAACCATGACTCCATGGAGGAGCTTGTCTCATCAGAGTCATGGAAAGGGAAGGCAGGAGGTTATGATCTTGCAGGCATTGCTGGGAAATATTGCCATCTGATTGAAGGCGAGGAAGTCACTGTTCTGGGGATTTCGGCCGAATCGATAGAATTCCTGAAATCTATTCTCTCAAACGAAAGTTACTCCTCCAAACTTTAGGACGAACTCCTTCTGGATGTCATCAAACCACTCTAACATATTAGAGGAAAATCTTACCCTTTCAATTTCTGGATCCATCAGAAGGTCATCTTGAATTCCTTTCAGTGTTCCCGGGGCGGCCCCACATGAAACGCAGGCCCCATCTAAATCGATGACCAAGGAAAGTGCTTTACTCGAAGATGACTCATCCGAAAATTCCCAGCCTGCCAGAACTAGCCCCCCTCCGTGTCCGTCCAATGCGGCCCTAACCGTCCCCAGTCTGGCCATTAAAGCCGGGATGGTATCGGCATCGTTAGACTCGATTAGCCCTGACAAAGAAAGGCTCCTAAGTCTCTCAAGTTCATCCTTATCATGGCTGGATTCGATTCTTCTTTGGGCTTCAATCCTCATCTGTTCTTCAATCTGTGAGCCATACAAATCCACCAAGTCGTCGCCTTCTGGTTTGGCAGAACCCATAGCACTCCATGAGGGCACCTCTTTAGAAATCTATCAATGAAAAGGCCACGGTCTGCCACACACATTCAAAAGGATGGAAGTGTGCCACGATTTGAGGAGTAGCATGTCTAACGATGATGAGGCCATTCTTGAAGTCAAAGGGCTGAAGGTAGGGATAGAGGATACTCCCATCCTTAAGGGCATAGATTTGAGAATACCAAAGGGAGAGATTCATGCAATTATGGGCAGAAACGGTAGCGGAAAGACAACTACCGCTAACGTGATAATGGGGCATCCAGCATACAATATCGAAGAGGGAGAAATCCTTCTGGATGGAGAAAATCTTCAGGAAATGGAGCCATGGGAAAGATCCAGACAAGGGGTTTTCCTGTCCTTTCAGTATCCACAATCAATCCCCGGCCTACAGGTAGGGAATTTTCTGAGAAAGTCTGTATCGAGTGTTAGAGGGGAAGAAGCCGCCAGAGGTTCGGACTTTAGGGTGAAACTAAATCAGGCAATGGAAGAGCTGGATATTCCCAAATCATTCCTATCTAGATACGTGAATGACGGATTCAGTGGAGGAGAGAAGAAGCGATTTGAGATTCTCCAACTCATGCTATTAGAACCCAGACTTGCGGTTTTGGATGAGACTGACAGTGGTTTGGATATCGATGGAATTAGAACTGTTGCCAAGGGGATAAACTCAGTTGTCAAAGGCACGGAAAATGGGGCCTTGATTATCACCCACTATTCGCGAATATTGGAGCATGTCAACCCTGATAGAGTCCATGTCATGATTGGAGGGAAAATTGTGGCAAGTGGAGGCCCCTCGCTCGCTATTCTGCTGGAGGATAACGGATATGATTGGCTGGAGGAACAAATTGCAAAGGGGGCGGATTTTCAATGAGTGAGGGTAGCGAGGCCAGAGACGCAGTAGGCGATTACAAAGCAGGATGGCACGATCCGGAAAATTCAACCATAAGATTCGATTTTGGCCTTTCTGAGAAGGTAGTCAGGGACATTTCCCAGATAAAAAATGAGCCCGAGTGGATGACTGAAATCAGGGTAAAGGCATACAGGCACTTCGTGGAAAGGCCGATGCCTACGTGGGGAAATACAAAAGAGCTCATGGAAATAGATTTCGACAAGGTATGCTATTTCCTCAAGTCCTCTGAAGGGATAGGTAGTTCGTGGGACGACGTACCTGAGGATATTCGGAATACGTTCGATCGCCTAGGGATCCCTGAAGCAGAACAGAAGTGGCTTTCCGGAGTAACTACTCAGTATGAATCGGAGACTGTCTACCACAGTATTCGGGAAGACTTAGAGAAACAGGGTGTGATTTTCTTGGATATGGATTCTGGATTGAGGGAACATGAGGACATCGTGAAGAAGTACTTCGGAAGTGTAATCCCGTACAGCGACAACAAGTTCTCGGCACTCAATACAGCGGTTTGGTCTGGAGGCTCCTTCATCTACGTCCCCAAGGGCGTTCATGTCGAAATGCCGGTCCAAGCCTATTTCAGAATAAACGCCAAGAACATGGGCCAATTTGAAAGGACCCTGATAATCGCTGACGAGGGAAGTAGCATCCATTATGTCGAAGGATGTACTGCTCCAACTTACTCGACTGATTCCCTGCACTCTGCCGTGGTAGAGTTGCTCGCTCTTCCAGGGGCCCACATAAGATACACCACCGTACAGAATTGGAGCAACAACGTATACAATTTGGTTACCAAAAGAGGTGTAGCCCACGAGAATGCGAAAATTGAGTGGGTGGATGGGAATATTGGAAGTAAACTGACCATGAAATATCCTGCTGTTATTCTAAAGGGGGAGGGGTCTCATGCAGAGGTTATCTCAGTTGCCTACGCAGGAAGTGGACAACATCAGGATGCTGGCGCTAAAGTACATCATATGGCATCCAATACGACCAGCAATATCCTGTCTAAGAGTATTAGCAAAGATGGAGGGAGGGGATCGTACAGAGGCATGGCCAAAGTAATGCCCAAAGCAGAAAACTGTAGGATGAATATCGTTTGTGACGCCCTGATACTCGATGAAGAAAGCAGGACAGATACCTATCCAACAATGGAGATTGCCAACTCCACGGCACACTGCGAACATGAAGCTAGTGTTTCAAAGGTTGGAGACGAGCAGTTGTTCTACCTAATGAGCAGAGGGCATACAGAAGCTGAAGCTCTCGGTATGATTGTCAATGGTTTCTTCGAGCCATTCACCAGAGAGCTCCCAATGGAATATGCAGTTGAGCTGAACAAGCTCATGTCACTGGAAATGGAAGGAAGCATAGGTTGAGTGTCGATAAATGAATCCTGATTCAGTATACTTGTCCTCTGAGATGCCAGATAGGGCGGATCATCTGTGGAGATATACCCCATGGAGGAAAGCTCACCCTACTGGGAATGTTAGAGAGATACCTGATGCAGTTTCAACGCCAAAGATTGTATTGAAGACCATTGATGGCAGTTCTCTCCCTGAAGGAATTTCTCTTGTTCATGAACAGACAGAATTTGATGATCTGCCAAATGAGGAAATTATCACGAAGAGCTTTTTACAGTCTGTGACCAAAAACTCAAAATTCACCTTATCGGTCATTCCTAAATTCAAATCGACAACGCCGATAGTGGTGGATATACAAACTGAAGGGAATTATTGTGCGACTCATCTCTGTCTAGAAATAGGTAGGTTAGCTGAGTTTGAATTGGTGACCGTAATCCGAGGAGAATGCAAATGGTTTGGGATGATGAGGACTGGGTCAACTGGAGAGGGCTCTGTTTGCAATGATGTTTTTGTCAACAAACTTTCCAAGGGAGTCACACTCAGAGTCGAGTCGATCTCAATCCCTAGGGACTCCCAGTTCAAATCTGGAACTGTATCTTCAGGCTCCACGCTAACAAAGGCTGATTTGAGATATCGAATGTTTGGACCGGGAGGAAGTCTGAATGTTCTGGGCTCCATACTATCGGCGGGCGAAATGAGCCTTGATCATCATATTGAAATCTATCACGATTCTCCTGAAACATTCAGTCGTCTGGACTGGAACTCTGCATGTGGGGGAAGTAGTAAGACAGTTGGTACTGGAATGCTGAGAGTATCAAAGGGATCAGCCGGGGCAGATGCTGCGCAGCTTTTCAGCAACTTACTCCTATCTAGCGATGCCCAAGCGGACTCCATTCCTGAATTGGAGGTCTCGGAGCACGATGTGGTGGGTTGTGGACATGGGACGGCAAGCGGGCCAGTCGATGAAAATCAGATGTTTTACTTGGGATCAAGGGGGATGTCGCCAAGTGAATCAAAAAGTACGCTAATAGCGGCATTTCTCAATTCGACTCTATCCGAAATGGGCGGAGATTTAATGCATGGGTGGCTAATATCTGAGTTGGAAGATGACTTGAACGAGCTTGGAGACTAAGAAGAGCGGTCCCTGTATGTGGCCGCCAGAGCTGCGATAACAAGTCCGCAGGACGCCCCGAATAATAACCCCTGAAACTCCAGGCCTTCGCCAGCTAAATCCCTAAATGCGAGTGCCATCACAAGTGTTACGGGGATAGAAAAAATCCCAAATCTAGTAACCCATAATCTCAGGCTGGGAGACTCTCCCATAGGCCTTAGTGTAATTGATGAAGACTTCTGAATGACCTGCCAGTTTACCCTCTCAGCATCTATTTTCAACCTCTGCATGATAGCATTTCTAACTCCTGGTTGATAATTTGAATCGTATTCCTTTCCGATTACGCCAGTCCTTATCTTTACTCTTCTAAGCCCTCCTCTGGAGTCAATAAGGCGCTCCCCTATGGCCGCGGCACTTGGAGGATCCAACCCCAATAAGTCAACTACGAGTACCCCTCTTTCCCTCCTTATCCTTTGAAGCACATTCCACGAATTCCCATCTGAACTGACTCTTTCTGCGATTGGCGAAAGAACGGCTCTTAGGAAGTCTATTTCCTCCCTTCTCCTTTCTTCCCTTGAATCGCCTTTAGAGGAGATCTCATTGATTCTATATATCGCGAAGGTGAGAATAAGAATTGATGCTGTGGAGCCAGTTATTAATCCGATTTTTAGAGAGAACAAAATATCTGGATCATCTAGTCCGGTGGCGAAAATTGAGATGAACACTGCCATTGTTCCAACCATCAATCCGGCTACCACGGAAATAGAAATGGCATCCTTGGTCGAAATGTCTGTCACGCTATTCGTAGGTGGCAATCGTTCAAGAGTTAGAGGGTGGGATACATTGATTTGCGAAGAATTGTTGGGAATTGTGTGTGCATCGTCTGCCAGCAAGAAGGTTTGATTGGCGGATTAGTTGATGACTCGCCCATTGTTCTAGTTGCGGGATCGGTGGTCGTAACAGTATGTGCTTTGAAGGGCGGTTCAATAGTCAAAGATACCCTAAAAGATGGTTCTGATGATGAATCTATGCCTAATTCTCTCAAAAACGGCAGAATGGAAAGGGATAGAGAGATCAAGATCTCTTCTGCCTTGGGCATGGTATCTGGCTTGCTTCTCTTGATGTTCTTTGTTTCTCCTTTGATGCTTGAAGAAGGCACTGTTCCAGAGCTATCGGGGAGGGCTAACACGATCGATTACATGAATGAGGATAGCTGGGGAAATGATGAACACCCAGAGAATGGCAAGTTAGGCCATAATCAATCTGCACATGGGGGATATTTTTCATGGTCGGAACTGAATCCAGTCTTTGGATTTGTGTATGCGTTTGGAGATATTAATTGCCATCAGAAACATGATCGGTCTTGGAGCTTGAATGATAATCAAATGCCTGTATGCACCAGAGACATAGGGATATTCTCGGGATTTTTCATGGGATGCTTATTTTTCAGATTGAGAGGGCTGAATAGATGGACTGTTAGGGATTCATTCCTTTCCGTGTTTGAAGACGACTCCATAGAATCTGTTTATTTCACCGACAGGCGAATGAGATTGATGGTGCTTCTACTTATGTTGGGCATTGTTCCCATGGCAATTGATGGCTTTACTCAACTACTCACGGAATATGAGTCTACCAATGGCGTTAGAGTGATTACCGGTTTCATGGCAGGATTTGTTATTGGGTGGTTTGTCTGCTCGGCGTTGTCATCCAAGCCGGATTTATTTGAGTCGCCGTCATCTGTCGTACTTCCGGCAAATTCCAGGCTCTCTCTAGTGGATCATCCTGATGCGTGAGACCACCATGAAATGAGTTCTTCCTCGGTAGTGGGCGCCTCAAAATTAGAATTACCAGACCCCAAGATGGAGATTCTCTCAATCGTGGAAATTATTGCCGAGGCATGATTTCCTGACTTAACTATCTGCCCCATCGCGAACCTGACGTGTGTGCGAGGATTTTTCTTTTGCCACTTTATCAATGCCTCTTTCAAAGGCCATATCGAAATTGCCAGTCTTCCAAATGATCGATACTCTTCCTTCATCTGTGAACGTGGGGCCTCCCTTCCGATTAGTGACTTGTGCTGGTGAATACATCCTAATTTCCGATTAAGGTAACTTACTATGGTCTGAGTATGCCTCTCTGAAACAGATCTAACTGGGCCCAATGATCTGCGAAGTTCTCTAATGTCAGCCGATCTCATTAGAGAGAGAGTCCCACAGATTGAAGATATTGAATGGGACAATACATGTTTGGGGACATCAAGCCTTTCACTGTCCGGCGAGCTATCGATTACTTGTGAGTGATGAGCTTGGAAATTTTTGAGAACTTTCCAAGGGGCTTCCCCGCATAACCAATTATCTTCTCTAACGGCTGGTTTCACACCGAGACCCTCCAATGTTGATTGCCCCCTAGATGATTTAATCAGTGATCTGACAAGATTCTTATCGACTTCTTCTGAACGCACATTAACTGGTTCTGGCTTCGAATGCATAAAATTTCTAATCAGGGACTTTAGCTTCATTCTGAAATCATCCTCAGAACCCTCATTCAATACTGGCCCGATAATGGCGCCCATGTCGAATGGAGTGGGCATCTCCATTTCCCCGGATAGTAATTTGTTGTAGCCCTCGCGGATTTGCTCTTGGAGTACGCTGGTCTCGAAGTATTCCTCTTTGTCAGAGTGGGCCCTCAGAGTTCCGCTCTTTATCCTACCAAGTGCTACCTTGGGGTCACAATCAACCCAAATACATAGGTCTGGAACTAAAGCCGCAGAATTCATATGTGCTACTCTATTTATCCCAAGTCCACCTACAATGCCTTGGTATACTAGGGATGAGTGAATATTCCTCTCACTAACCACGCCTATTCCAGCCTCCAATCTTGGCAGAATCCAACCGTGCGAGTGATCGACTCTGTCAGCCGCGAAAAGTCCTGCCTCATTCTCAGGAGTGGTAGTCTTTCTCCTGACTGAGTCAATAGCCAACCTTCCAAGTGGGTGGTCCCTCCTCGGCTCTCCAGTAACGCTTACGGAAACGAAAGGGAATTCCTTTCTCATTACCTCAGAAACTACCTTGGTGGCGAGTCCCTTTCCGCTTCCATCCCCGCCCTCTATTGTGATTAGATACACAACTAATCCTCCTTCGAGTAAACGTCATAGAATTGATTTCTCGACAAGCCTACTAACCCCATTCCGGAAAGGGTGAATAAGGGGCCAACAAAGATCATCCCCCCGCTCCAGAGACTAAAGAATGCCAGCCACCATGTTTTCCTGTAGCTAGTCCCCTTATTGGCTTCCAGAGCTCCTGCAATGCCCGCGAATCCAGTCAATAAGGCGAAGACTGCGAATATTGTCGCAATAATAACCGATTCTCCGAGATAGCTTTCTCCTACCATGTCGATTTTTTTAATTCCGTCTCCCTCTTCCAGTGTTATAGAAATCTGAGAGTGGTCCCCTGGGACCAGTGAAACCTGAACAGTGACATTGCCGGGATGTTCTATCTCCAGTAATACTGACCTTCTGGGGACATCGCTAATCGAGAATCTTCCTCCTGAGTCAGTAGAATCGCTACCTGCCACCAATCCCTCTTGATCGAACAATGTAACTTCAACCCCTTCAACTCCATTTCCTCCCGATGAGTTGCCCACTAGCTCGGAGATTACTATCCCCTCAATGTCGGCAGTACCTCCTGACTCTTCCATTTGACCCGACAGAATATCGCTTACATTGCCAGAGATGAGCATGATTCCGATTATGATTCCTAATGCCCCTCCAATTCCTAGTAGAACCGCTCCCAGATTCCTAGTCGCTGAGTCGGTAGAGAGATCCGAGAGCCATAGTTCGAGACCTGACATATTGTCAATTTCATCTACTTGGTCGTCAATCATCTTGGTCACCCCCTCTCCTCTGACTTGCTGGCATAACATCAGGCGGTTCATCATGCCGATTATTAGATTCATCTATTTCCTGATTCTTCTCGTTACGAGTCTTTTGGTCTAGATACAAGAAAGAGATAGAGAAAATTACTGTCATCAAGAGTACCAGACTAATGGCTTTCAATGGAGAATTATTGTTTTGGCCGCAAACAGTGAAACATTTTACTTTCTCAACCCCAGAAAGATTGGTCATGGAAACGAGATACATGGACGACCAGTTCTTCCCAGTTATCCAAAATTCGGAAGAGTTGTGATGCGCTATTCCATTCAGGACATTATTGATGCCATTACTATTTTTTTCAGATATGGATGAAGCATCAAAATCCCCCAGCAAAGTTCCATTGGAAGGGTCGAATAGAACAATTCTATCATCCTGCCATATATTAGCCAAAACCCTAGAGCCTTCCGCAGTAGATATACATTCGAGCTCGTTTATCTTGTTGATTCTATTTCCCAACTCATCAGTCACGGTAACTACTCTTAGGACATTAAATGAGTCTGGATCTCTTATTGAAATAGACGATGTGCCATTTGACATAATCAGATATTCGCCGTCATAGCAAATCCCCCAACCCTCTCCCTGATAGCTAAATGAAGATACTACTGTTAAGTTCTTTATGTCGAAAACATAGGCTGTCTCACTTTTCCAAGTTAACATAATTATCGTCTCATTGTACACTGTAATGCCCTCGGAAAAAATAGTATCATTCAAAGCAACCGATCTAATCACTTGTCCTGACCATGGGTCTACTTCTCTAAGAGATGAGCTGCCATATAATCCCGTACTTTCATAGATACTTCCATTGTACATTTCAAGACCTTGGGTGAATGCCTCGTTATCATGATAATGTTCGCTTAGTAAGACGATTTCATATTCAACTGAAGTATCAGAATTAGAGGTTGATTCGGCATGAAAAATAGGCAAAAGTACGGTTAGAAATATGAGTGAGGCCAGCATTAAACTGCCTCCCCCCGCACGACTCATGTATGAACGATGCTCCATCGGTGTTAAAATACGTCTTAGAATCGTTTCATCGTAGTTACAACACGGAGTGTTGAGTATGTCAGGTCAATCGGGTCGATATTATTCCAATAGTGCCATCACTCTAGTGGCCCTCCTCTTGCTGACAAGTTTGTCACCGATGGCTTTTGCAGATGATGATTCCGAGGATCAAAATTACCGCATCGTAGGGGACCTGAGTGATTTTGATCCTGCGACTGATGGCAAACAATATTTGTTCTCGACCTCCCCAGTCCCGATATATTCGGCCACAGGATTCCTTAAGTCGCAATGGAGGTCAGATGGATATCCTGACCTAGTACTTCCATTTTCTCAATCTTATCTCAACTCCAGGGGCATGGCAAGAAATTGTGATAATGCATGGAGCGTTGGTGATAGCGGAGATATCTCAACTGCAGGAGGGACAATTGCGGCTACAGTTCAGAAGATTTCCAGTAATTCAGCGATAATTGTTGAAGATGGCCAAGTCATACCTTCAACGACCTTGAATGATATCGCTTCGACTTGGGAATCGACGATTTTTCCAACAGTTACCAGTTACTTTGGAATTGCTCCCGATGTTGATAATAACTGCCAGATAGAGATTGTGATTTTCTCAATAGATGGGGCAGGGGGCATAGGCGGATATTTCGTTCCGGGACTCTCCTCTTCTACAGATTCACTGTTCATCGATATTGATGACCTGAGTTGGAGGAACACGATTATCGCTCATGAATTCCAACATCTTTTGCACAATGCCAGAGATCCATTTGAGTTTATCTGGATTGATGAAGGAGCGGCCGACATGGCGGCATACTTATGCTTTGGAGTCACTAATACCCTAACTGGACATGCTAATGCATGGTCTCAGAACTCGAACATGAGCGTGAGGTGGTGGAACCAGAGAATTGCAGATTATGGTGCCGGATTCCTCTTCATGATGTACTTATCAGACAAGCTCGGAGGGGCTTCATCAATCTCTACGTTGGTGGCAAATACAGATACTGGTGGAAGCGCAATTGAAGATTTGGCATCCAATGCTCCTCCGGGTTCGACGCCCATAGGAACAACAATGAGTGATATTTTCGCCAATTTTACTCTCGCGGTATCCATTGATAGTGATCAAGGGGCCTTTGGTTTCTCAAACCTAGACCTCAGTACAGGTTGCATATCTGCCTTTATTTGCAAGGCTCAGATGAGTGGGTTCAATGATCAATGGGTGAATCCATGGACAAGTCCTCTGCAAGAACTGGAGGGGTGGGGTATGAGGGCCTACAAATTCAACCAGGGATCCGGGGCCCCTCTGAATATCATGGCCCAACCATCAGAGTTCGGATTTGAGGGGGCCTTGCTTGCCAAGGACAGCAGTACTGGAAGTTGGTCCATGAGTAGAATGAGGGTCGATCAAGTCACTGGCTCAATTACTGGCCTGATCCATGGATTTGGGTCCGATGTTGACGAGGTTTGGATGACAACGTGGTATGAGTCAACTGTTGACGATTGCGATTACAACTATGCCACTTGCGGTATAACCTCTGGGAGCTATCCAACCGCTACCGTCACGGTCCAAGCAATGCTGGTCACTGACCCCGCCGAGGTATCAATAGACACTATAGATGGGTTTGACAGAGATGGTGATGGCCTGTCAGATAGTGTGCAAATAGATCTCGATATTGTTTCAAACTCATTTTTCGAAATATTAGAAGTGACAGTAGACGCCTTCTCAAACAATACTCTCGTGGATACCAAAGTTTTCTCAGTGAGTGCGGGAAATAGTATAGCAACCGAGAAGAGCATATGGTTCACTCCCCCATATAGCTCTGATTGGACGTTTGGAGTAGAGATAAGGGATGTTACATCATCCTTGGTTGATCAAGCGTTCTCTTTGCCGGTTCAACTAGCCAATATGGAGCCAGTAGCTTCAATTTCCGTCTCGGTTAATTCAACCCAGACATGGCTCCCTGTGAATATGTTTGGATCTGGTTATGATGAATGGGGCTTTGGGATGGAGAACGGCTCTTTCTCGAATAACGAAACACCTATTGCATATTTTTGGGATCTAGGGGATAATGTATCGTCCACACTCAAAAATCCAGTACACCAATATTTGGAGCCGGGAACTTACCCGATAGTTCTGACTGTTATGGATCAAGGTGGATACTACTCGGAAGCGCAAACATGGGATGTGGTAGTCGAGGATACTAGCGATCCTATCCCTGAGATTTCCGTAGAAGGAGTTGTGGTTTCAGAAGAATTAATCCTGATGACGAATCAACAGGTAATGTTCTCCGCACTAGGAACCACTGATAATCTACCGCTTGAAGAACTCTACTTTGAGTGGAACTGGGGAGATGGGGAGATAGAATCTGGAATCGGATTATACGAATCCAGTCACTCATGGGTTGATGGAAGTTCTGATGGGATAATCTACACTCTTTCACTCTTAGTCAGTGATGGAATTCACGATGTGGAGCATACTGTATTCATCAGGATACTGAACAGAGTACCGCAACAAATTTTCGATAGCCAACTTCAGACATACACCCTTACCCCTCTGGAGCTACCTACAGTATTCACGGATAGTGATGGGATGATAGTAAGCTATGATTGGACCTTTGAGGAGGGAGTCAATCTTGATGGAGGAGGCATGACTATGACCTCAGATTTCTCCCATTTGTCATCTGACTTGGCAAATCCAGTAGTTGGATGGTTAACTCCTGGGCTGAAAAATATAGGATTGACTGTTATCGACGATGATGGGAACTCGACATCTGCTACCATCCAGGTCAATGTGATCAATCAGAGGCCGGTTGCAGTCTTCTCAAGACCCGTCGACGGTACTGTGGACACAACATATACTTTCACGAGTTACTCGTTTGATCCCGATGGGGATTCGACTCAGCTCTCCACTATTTGGTCCATCTCAGATTTATCCGGAACAATAGAGAACACTACATCGGTAAGTCACACATTCATGGAGCCTGGCCTGTACACTGTATCCCTAAGGGTCGTTGACGTGCTTGGACTTTCGTCAGCTGAGAAATCATTTAGTTTGAGGATAGAAAATCCACTGCCTGTTCCCATGATTGACTTCTCTTGTCCGAACGTAAACGGATCAATTTTGGAACGGGAGCCGACTGATTCCGAGCAGGTTATCTGGCAAGTCCCGCAAACAGAATCGGGCGATGTATTTGTTTCTCCGATGAGCTTAATCAAGTTTGATGGATCTAGGAGTTACGACTCGGACCCCGCCTTTGTTGGGAAATCCTCAATGGATAGTGAAGATACGGACTGGAATGGGATTACTAGATGGATTTGGGACTTCGGAGATGCAAGCCCTCAGGTAGAGGGGGGGATAGCTTGGCATCAATATACTATGCCGGGGTCGTACACAGTCACTCTAACCGTGGTGGACGGATTTGAAGGGGGAGAAACGAACAGTACGTCCATAGACGTGGTTGTTTCAGAGTCCCCGGTTATTCTAACCGATAGCCCTATTTCCTCTGATTACGTCAACATGGGGGATCCCGTTTACTTGAATTACAGTGTTTATGATCAGGATTTAGAAGACGGAATTGTTGCATGGATCGATCTGGATACATCTATTGACTCGGATGGAGATGGGGACTTTACAAATGATATGGACGAGTCTCTATCTGAGGATTTGGTAGTCAGGTGGGACCTGGATGCATCCGTAGACTCCGACGGCGATGGGGATTACAAGAATGACTGGGATTGGAATCCAGAAACATGGAGTGAAGAAGGAGAAATTAGAATCACCATGCGAGTCTGCGATGCCGTGAACGTCTGTGCGGAGAGAGACTATGTAATCACCGTACTATCTACCGAAGATGAGTACGTACCGAAGTCACTATCCGATCTGACTTGGGAAGACATAGTCCCCAACAGGGAGAGTGGGGGCCTTCTTGCGCTGGTTGGGCTAGTTCTACTTCTCGGCTGGATTATAATGAGGCAGAAAGATGAAGAGGAGCTTGAAGCTGAGGACATGATGGAAACATATGATGTCGATGAAGTTGAAGCTGATGGTGGTCTGCCAGGAATGGACCAACACAAACCCCCGCCCCAGCCAAAGTACCTTTCAGAAGAAGAGCGGAGAGACGCTGATTCAGGCTATGTGCGCCCTATTAGAACCAGGAGGCGTTGAATGAACGCTAGAAGGAGGGCGGGGTTTTTCACCTTCGGCACTAGCTTCTTCCTAGTTGCACCTAATTTTCTTCTTATTGCTGCACTGGTACTTACTCCCGCAGTATCCGCTCAGAGCACAGGATCTTGTGATGTTCCTGCAGTAAATGACCCCTCTAATGGTTACAGAATCTCAGTAGAGCCAGTCGAGGATAGCTGGTGGGATAACGTTGAAGATCCAAGCCTTGACTTAGACACCGACTTATTCACTGACTTCACTGTAGACAATGACACCGCAACTGCCATCGGAATGAGGCTGGTACCCGGGCATATGTACACTTTCTGCATTAGTATTGCCAGTAACCAGGATGACCCTCCTCTGAATCCAAATTCAGATATTTATTTGATGACTGAACCAAATTGGGACAGATACAAGATGTACTATGGAATGAGAGATGACCCTTATTTCTTCGAAGCCTTCGACCAGCTTCCGGTTGAGTGGAGGGATATGGATGACTGGCTTCCTTTCAGAGATGTTCACGCATACGAGGGAGTTACCTATCAAGAGTTCTCAGTTGCAATTGACTCCAGCGGTGCTGGTTTCTTTGGTGGCGGTGACGTACTGTACTATCTTGTAATTGATGGCTGGAATAATAGGAGACATACGAATACCGACGCACCGGGAGGGGATGTTGACGTCGAAATTCTGATAGACGTCGAGGATCGTTTGAACATCCCAAAGTTTACTGCCACTCTATTAGTAGGTTCATTGCCTTTGGCCTGCATAATTGTGCCATTAATTATTCATTCTAGGTACATGTCAAACGGAAAAGAGGGGGATAACGTGGAGGGAAGTCGCGAAGTTCCATACCTAGATGATGAGCGGAGTGACGCACGGGATTACGAAGAATAGCCAAGAAGATTCCATGCAGTTGTCAAATCTGAAACGTTTATCTTCCCTGAGTGGGTTAAGTGCCAACCGACTTGCATTGTTGAGTACACCATATTCTGACCCAGTAAGGGGGCGTGAATTCTAACCCAGTCACCTCCCGGGCCAACTCCCATCAGAGACATCTTAATCTCCGAATTCCTCATTTCCCATGCGGCTTCAAATATTCTCAATGCTCCTTCAGAACCTTGGACCGGATAGCATATCTTCACCATGTCACCAAGACTAGAATAATCTTCCACCTCAGCCACTATCTCACTCCATGGGGGAGGGTTCTCCTCAGAATGATAGGAGGCTATTATCTTGGTCTTTCCCGAGGCCTTTTCCATCAATGACTTTCTATCCGATGCACTGATGTCTACTTCAAGGTCAACCCAACTAACCCCGCTCTCAATTGCTGTCCTCAGTACCTCGATTCTACTGGACTCGTCCCCTGGGTAGTAACCGCCCTGTCTCTCTGGCCTACATGTTAGAATTACCGGCAATTCTATTCCTTGTTTGAACGATGAAAGTGCTGACTTTAGATCGACTGAGTCAAGCGATTGAACCTCGTACTCGACTTCCCCCTTATGGGATTTCTTTGCATCATTGTCCTCTTCGGATTCCTCCAACTCCATTTCCCTGGTCCAAAGCTTGTCAAGCCTAACCTCAACTAAATCAGCCCCGGCAGCTGTGGCCAAGGAGGCATCCTTGAGCATCTCATCAACCGTACAACCGGTCAACACAGCGCACACGAGCGGCAACTCCATCCGATGCTTCGACCCTAGGATTCTGTTTAATCGTGTCGTGTCATCTGAGAACATAGATAGCTCACAATTTCTATGATTTGAAAAAAATAGACCTAGTAAAATAGGACACGGATTATGAATAAAGAAAAACTATTCTCTAGTCCTTTTCAAGAACCTCATCCCAAGGTTTAGGCGATTCTCGAATACATAACTGGAGACGTTTTAGGAAGTCGTAATTGACCATTTCACAAAGAGAATAGAGTACTAAAAAGGGCCTATTTTTCTCAATATATTCGCAGAGTTGAATAACCCCCTGCCTTTAGAGTATCTCATAATGATTGAGGGTTCCTACGGAACCCTCAAGAACTCGAGATGATTATTGTGAAAGATGACTATGATGCTGATAGCATACAAGTCCTTGAAGGACTAGAGGCAGTTAGAAAAAGGCCTGGAATGTATCTTGGTGACCCTCATGACGGTTCGGCCCTACATCACTGTATTTGGGAAGTTGTTGACAATTCAGTAGATGAGCATCTTGCAGGGCATACAGATTCAATAGAGATAGTACTCCACAAGGGCGGTTCGCTTTCTGTAAGGGACTTTGGTAGGGGAATCCCTGTTGGAATCCACGAAGAATATGGAATATCAGCGGCTGAAGTAATAATGACGAAACTTCACGCAGGAGGAAAATTCGATAACAGTTCCTACAAAGTCTCTGGGGGACTCCACGGAGTAGGGGTTTCTGCAGTCAATGCTGTATCTGAATGGATGGAAATGACGATCCATAGAGATGGGAATATCTACTTTCAGAGATATGAGGCTGGAGTTCCAGTTGAATCCCTAAAGAAAATAGGGAAGTGCGAAGATACGGGGACAAAAATTTCCTTCAAGCCTGATTTATCGATATTCACGGATGTAATTGAGTTTGATTTCGAAGAGGTCGACACTCGGGTTGGCGAGACAGCATTTCTCAACGCTGGACTAAGGATGACGATTCTTGATGAGAGGGGGGACGACCCTCATACTTCTGAGCACCTATACGAAGGAGGATTATCGGAGTATGTGAGTCAACTCAACAACAGAAGAGAGGTTCTGCACGATGAGGTCATCAAAATTAGGGGCGAGAAGGAAATTGAGAAGGGGAATGTAGAGATCGAGCTCGCACTTCAGTGGTCAGACGCATTCAGTGAGTCGATTCGATGCTACACCAATATAATCCGGAACAAGGATGGGGGGACGCATTTGTCCGGTCTACGAACTGCACTCACCAGCTCTGTCAACTCATATGCCAAGAAAAAGAAGCTTCTGAAGGGAGATGCTCTTTCCGGTGATGACGTGAGAGAGGGGTTGGCTGCAGTAGTAAGTGTGAAGCATCCTGACCCTTCCTTCTCGTCCCAGACTAAAGATAAGTTAGTCAGTAGTGAGGTCACGGGAATTGTACAAACCATTGTCTATGATAAACTTGGAGAATTTTTCGAAGAAAATCCTTCAATTGCCAAGCAAATTGTGGAAAAGGCACTACTTGCATCTAAAGCTAGGGAAGCGGCTAGAAAGGCTAGGGACCTGACTCGAAGGAAGGGAGTTCTAGAAGGTGGTGGTCTTCCAGGCAAACTGGCGGACTGTCAATCCAGAGACCCGAGCGAATGTGAGGTATACCTAGTCGAAGGAGACTCAGCGGGCGGATCTGCGAAAACTGGTAGGGATCGGAGGATACAGGCGATTCTCCCTCTACGTGGAAAAATACTGAACGTTGAAAGACAGAAGCATAATGCCGCCAAGGTATTCCAAAATCAAGAGATTCAGACGATGATAAGGGCCCTTGGAGCTGGAGTGGGGAATAATAGTGAAGAGGAGGGGGCATTCGATTCGAGCAAACTAAGGTATTCCAAGATCATCATTATGTGTGATGCAGATATTGATGGGGCACACATCAGGACACTAATGCTAACTTTCCTGTGGAGATTCATGAGGCCTGCAATAGAGGACGGGCATGTGTATATCGCCCAACCACCACTCTACCAACTCACGAAGGGACGGGTGAGCAGATACGTATTCTCAGATGAAGAAAGGGACAGTGTTATGCTAGAACTGCAAGCTGATAATCCTAGTGCAAAGATTGGTGTTCAAAGGTACAAGGGTCTTGGAGAAATGAATCCGGAGCAGTTGTGGGAAACTACAATGAATCCAATGACCCGAACAATGCTAAAGGTAACTGTCCAGGATGCTGAAGAGTCTGATAGGCTGTTCGAGATACTGATGGGAGAAGATGTCCCTGATCGAAGGGCGTTTATCGAAAAATATGCGAAGGAGGTGACCAATCTTGACATCTGAAGAAAATAATGAACCCGTTTCTGGTAATGAAAATATTCTAAATCATTCTCTTGTCGAAGAAATGAAAACCTCATACATCAACTATGCCATGTCTGTGATAATTGGTAGAGCTTTACCCGACGTTCGAGATGGGCTTAAACCGGTCCATCGACGTGTGCTATATGGGATGCACGAAGGAGGGCATACCTCTGAAAAGAAGTACAGCAAATCGGCTCGTTCGGTTGGAGAGGTGATGGGTAAATACCATCCTCATGGAGATTTATCGATCTATGATACCATGGTCCGAATGGCACAAGATTTCTCATTGAGATACCCACTTGTAGATGGCCAGGGGAACTTCGGATCGATTGATGGCGATCCCCCAGCTGCAATGAGGTACACTGAAAGTAGGCTGGATAAAATTTCTAAGCATATGATGGAGGACATAGACAAGAAAACAGTGGACTTCCAACCTAATTTCGATGATTCCGAGATGGAGCCTACAGTACTACCCGCAAGGTTGCCCAATCTCCTCCTGAATGGAAGTGATGGGATTGCGGTAGGCATGGCAACTAGAATTCCCCCTCACAATCTAACTGAAGTGGCAGGGGCAATAAGATTGCACGTCAAGACTATCTTGGAAGGAGGGAGGGATGATTTGGAAATGCCAGATATTCCGATAGAGGAATACATGGGTCATGTCAAAGGTCCGGATTTCCCAACGGGTGCCACAATTCATGGATTGGACGGAATACTCGATATGTACATGACAGGTAAGGGCAGATTTCATGTCCGTTCAAAATGTGATGTTCATGATGATTCCAAAGGAAAAAGAATCATAGTTCACGAGATTCCTTATCAGGTCAAAAAATCGGATATGCTTGTCCATATCGCAGATCTTGTCTCAAAGGGAACTGTAGTGGGCATAAGGGACATCCGAGATGAGTCATCGAAAGAGGGCATACGAGTAGTAATAGAAATCAAGAATAATGCTGACCCACATGCAGTCCTGAATCAGCTATTCAAATCCAGTAGACTTCAGGAGTCTTATTCTGCAAATATGATGGGAATTCTGGATGGTCGGCCAGTCCTTCTTACTCTCCCAGTCATGCTACATACGTATGTAGAGCACAGAGAATCAGTTGTCAAGAGGAGGGCGATGTTCGAGCTGGAAAGAGCAGAGGCTAGGGCCCATATTCTAGAAGGCCTGGTCAAGGCACAAGATAGAATTGGGGACGTGATTAAAGCTGGAAGGGCCAGTTCTAGCAGGGAACAATTCGAATCCGTATTACAGGGCAAGGAGGAGATTTCTGGGGTCAAGCCCTTTGACTTCACAGAAGCACAGTCAAAGGCCATCGCCGAACGCCGTCTGTATCAGCTCAGTCGCTTGGACGTTGAAAAGGTGAAGAATGAGCATGAGGAATTAAAAGTAAGAATATCTGACTTAAGGGACATAATATCTTCAATGGCCAGAAGGTTGAGTATTCTAGTCAAGGAACTGGAGACGATGGTGGAAAAACATGGCGATGAGAGGAGATCGTTGATTGACCCAATGCCTCTTTCCATGGACAGGGAGGATTTGATTGAGGAGCGAGCAATAGTTATTTCACTCTCGGAAGACAATTACATTAGACATATGCCGGTAGAGGCGTTTAGGGTTCAAAATAGAGGGGGCAAGGGACTGAAGGGAGTAACCACCAAGGATGAGGATTTCCCAAAATCAATACTTACTTGCTTCAGTAAAGACAGATTGTTGATCTTCACAGACCAAGGTCGAGTCTATGGCCTTAGGGCGTGGGAAACGCCCTCAGCTAGCAGGTATGGAAGAGGGACTCACATCCGAAACTTACTTGGCGGTATCAGGGATGAAGAAAAGGTCATTTCGATACTCCCCCTGAACAGGGATTTGATCAACAGCCCGGAAGGCCACTTCCTGATCTTTGCCACTAAAAATGGCAGGATAAAGAGGAGCTACCTATCAGAGTATGTTAAAATAAACAGGAATGGAAAATATGCCTTAAGATTCGCAGATGGTGAGGAGGATTCACTGGTATCAGTCAGACCAGCAACAGAGGAAGATCATGTCGTTATCGTCTCAGCAAGGGGAAATGCATGCAGGTTCAAGCCGGCTGAAATTAAGAAAAGGCTGGACCCTTCAACCGGAATGGAGCAGACTACCCACCTTGTCAGGGTACAAGGTAGAGTTAGCCAGGGGGTCTCTGGAATGAAGCTCGGAACTGGAGATAAGGTCATTGGCATGATAGTGACGGAAGATTTTGACACGAGCATCCTTACGATTTCGAAGCATGGCATGGCGAAAAGAAGTAGACTGGGTTCAGGAGAAATGGTTTCTGTTGTTGACGAGACCACAGGAGAAGAGTCAGTGGATGAGAATGGCGAGCTTGTCATCGAAAGAGATGGATATAGAAGAACAAACAGGGGAACTAAGGGAGTTCGAACAATGTCATTAGGTCAAGATGATGAGATCGTGGCTGTAAAACAAATCCCCGATATCAAAGATCAACTGTTCATACTAACCTCAAAAGGAATGATGATCAGGATGGCATCGGAGCAAACTAAGGAGACATTGGGCAAGGTTACCAAGGGTACCAGAATAATGGAATTACGAAACCCGGATAGAAATGGGTATTCTGATGAGGTTATTTTCGTAGCTAGGCTTCCATCCTCATTAGTAGATATGAATGTAACAGAAGAGGAGTAACACCGTTCCACTTAAGCGGGAGCCTTCGGTCGTTAGTTCATTGCGGCAGTCGCATAGCCTGGCCATTGCGCTGGATTGCTAATCCAGTGGTGTTTCACCTCGGGAGTTCGAATCTCCCCTGCCGCGCCACGTATCTGGGCATCAGTTATCCGTCCCTACCAACTCCATGAGGCGTGGTAGAAGTTGCAGAGCTGTCATTTGTGGCTATTTCCTTATCACTCCTCGTTGGGATTTTTCTTCTAAGAAGGCACTTTGCCATGTCTCCGTCAAATGATAGGTCTTGGGTGAATGACAATCAAAGACTCGCTACAGTTGAAATCACTGGAGATAAGGCGCTCATAAAGAATGTGCGAGACTTCAACTGGAGAACAACTAAAGATTATGATGAAAGATGGGTTGATGTAACGATTGATTTGAATGAAGTTAGAAAGATTTGGTTTGTTTTAGAATACTTCAGTCCTGAAAGGAAGGAAATGGCACACACAATATTGAGCTATGAATTTGAGGATGGGCGGAGGCTTGCATGCTCGATAGAGGTACGAAGGAAAGAGGGGTCACGTTACCACCCTCTGAAAGGCATTTTTAGATCGTATGAATTGATTTACGTTTGGGGAACTGAGCGTGACGTCATTGGAGTCAGATCTAGATGCAGAAGAAAGTCAAAAACACATTTATTCGAAGGGGTAGTACTAGGGCCCGGTAATGAAAGAAGGATGCTGGAGTCATACCTTCTAAGGACGAATAAGCTGGCAAAAGATCCTGAGTGGTACAACACAATAACCAATACATGCTCGACAAACATAGTGAATCATGTGAATGAAGTATACCCTGGAAGAGTCCCTTGGGCGATAGCGATAATGATGCCCGGACTGAGTCCGAAAATGTTGATTAAGAATAACTTGGTTAAGTCGTCCGGCAATATTGATGAGACTATGGAATCGAGCTTGATTGATTCTATTTCTGAAAAATGGGATCATTCCAGTGATTTTGGAGATTGGATTAGAGGTATGGATACGAGGATTCAACATTAATGAGCGTCACGTGGTGCCATGTGGGAGTTCGATGGCGTTGGTCTCAGTGGCTCCTTTGATTGGGTCCTACCTCCATCCAAAAGCCACATAATTAGATGGTTGGCTCTTTGCTCACAGGGACAAAAAGACGTCCGTATCTCGTTCTCAGGAGTTCCGGGGGAAGATTCCATCTCGATGGCGAGATGCCTAATGTCAATGGGCTCAGAGATTGACTTTTCTGATGATAATTGGATTATTTGTGGAAAAAAGGATGGTTTATTTATTCCAGATCACGATCTTCAATGCGGGAATTCTGGGACCACTGCTAATGTGATATCCGCCATGTCTGCATGTCTTGATGGTACCGCAATTATCGATGGGGACGATTCCTTGAGAAGGAGAAAATCACAAGGACTTTGTGAGGCCTTGATAGATCTAGGGTGCGATGTTAGTAACTACTCGATTCCTAGGAGAATTTCTGGCAAGATATGTCTCGACAAGGCCACTCTCGATTGGAGGGAAACAAGCCAAGGGGCTTCGGCAATGGTTCTTGCATCGCCAAACCTAGAGTCCAATATTTCACTGTCGTTGAGAGGAAGCCCAGTAAGTTTGGGATATTGGGAATTGACCAAAGAAATTTGCTCAAAATCGGGAATTGAAATCAACACCGAGAAAGGAATACTAAGCCTAGGCCCGTGGGAAGTCAACGCCCCAACAGAAATTTCAGTTTATGGTGAGCAGAGTCTAAGTCCCATGGGGACCCTGTTCTCGAGATTACACGATGTGGAGATAAGGACAAACAGGACTGAGGATATCAGGGGCCTTGGGCTCGCAATTCGGAAGATGGAGTCTGGCCAAAAGGTTTTGAATCTGAAAGATGCTTCAGATATAATCACCCCATCGGCCGCCATAATGGCACTAGGATCTGGAGGGAAAATAACCGGATGCTCGCATGCAAGGGGTAAGGAGAGCGATAGAATTTCCAAGACAGTTAAGATGCTTGGAGAATTCGGGCTTAGAACTCAGGAGTCTGATGACGGCATAATCATACCTGGAAATCAGAGCATAAGTTGTCCTGAGAACCCAGTAGAGACATACTCAGACCATAGAATGGCAATGACTGCCATGATTTTGGCCTCGAAAGTAGGAGGGACCATAGAGGGCCCGGAATGTGTCAATGCTACGGATTCCAGATTTGTGGAACAACTGGAAGAGATCTGCGGGTGAGTAAAAATTTGAGTAGGGTCGCAGGATGTCGGGAGAAGTTAGGACTCATCTATTACTCCTCCTAGTCTCAGCGATTTGGGGATCTACTTGGGCTGTTGGAAGATTCTTGAGTTACGGCTTAGAAGATGCTAGGGCAAGTATGGGGCCTGCTACTTCTGCTTGGTTGAGGTATGTCTTCGCTGTGTTGGGATTCTTGGTGTGGTGCTGGATTTACAGGAATAAGGAGGGGGCACGCATACTTCCCAGTGGAAAGAAGGCATGGAGATACACCTTCTTGATGGCTCTCTTGGGTACAATGGGGTATCAACTCCTATTCATGAACGGTATGAAGTGGACGGCTGCCGGTGATGCATCAATGATCATCCCAATGAATCCAGTATTCACAGTACTCCTCGCAGTTCCACTTCTTGGCCAGAGACTCAGTCCGAGGATGATTCTCGGCCTATTGGCAGGATTGATTGGGGTGGCCATAGTGATTGGCTGGAGCCCCAATACTGAGATCCCATTCAACCACCGATTGATTGGAGGAGTTATGATAGCCCTTGCTGCTCTAATGTGGGCGGCTACGAGTAATCTGACTAAGATGGCCCTTCTTGATGGAACAATAGGGACTTCGCTAGAGATTGTTGTCTGGTACTCCATTGTGGGTTGGTTTCTCCTCACTCCTTGGATGCTGGTCGAAGTATGGCAGTCTGGAATTCCAATGCCCAATACCGCTGAGTGGATTTCCGTAGCATATCTGGGCATAGTTTCTACTGTTTTGACCTATGTCTGGTTCGCAAGAGGTATCGACAAAATTGGGGCTACAGCAGCATCATCGTATGTTTTCTTGGTCCCTGTGTTCGGAGTGCTCGGTGGCTGGCTATTACTGAATGAGAGTATCGGAATCACGATGGTGATAGGATTTTTCCTGATAGTCTTTGGAGTTAAGGAGGTCCAGAGGCAGAGTGAGCTTGTATCGGGCGAGTGAATAATATTGTATCTCTGTCCTCACGGTTAAATATGGGGGGTCAGTCGCCCGCCAGAGAGGTGAGTATGTGGCACGCAAGCCGGCGAAGATGTATCGTCAAGTAAAGGGGCAATCTTTCACTCGAAGAGAGTACACGGGAGGAGTCCCTAACAATAGAATCCTCAGGTACTTCATGGGGAACAGAAAGGCGGCCGAGGCTGGTGATTTCCCTGTAGTCATCGAGTTAACCTCCGACAACGCATGCCAAATCAGAGATACTGCACTAGAGGCCGCTAGACAGGTCGCTAATTCCACTATCAGGAGCTCTGCTGGAGCTGATGGTTATGCACTCAGGATTCATGTTTATCCACATCAGATACTTCGCGAAAACAAACAAGCGACGGGTGCTGGTGCGGACCGTGTATCTCAAGGAATGAGGCAGGCCTTTGGAAAGAATGTAGGAACCGCTGCCAGAGTTTTGAGGGGCCAAACGATAGTGTCCATTCATATGAATCCAGAAAATTATGATGCGGCTAAGGAAGCCCTTCGTAAAGCGAGCTGCAAATTCCCTACTCCTTGCTCCCAGAAAGTAGTCAAAGGGACCGAGCACTTGAAGGGCAAAGTCTGAGGTTGATGGGCATGGAGCCCGGTGACCCCCTAGCCATCCTTCAGGACTCCCTCAGAGGTGCACCGATTATCTGGAAGGGAGATTATCCGTATTTCATTCATCCAATATCCGATGGGATACCAAGGATGGATCCAAGTGTGCTAAGAGCCGCTAGGGACCTGATAGTATCAATGGTCGATTGGTCCGAGATTGATCTAATAGCCAGTGTTGAGGCCATGGGGCTCCCTCTTCTAGCCTCTGTCGGAGAAGCAACGGGAAAACCGACTGTAGTAATTAGGAAGCGTTCCTATGGAATGGAGGGGGAAGTAAAGGTGGAAGTTTCCACTGGCTATTCAGAATCTACAACTTACATAAATGATATCAGACCCGGTGAAAGGTTACTAATTGTGGACGATGTAATCTCTACAGGAGGGACTCTGGAGCCAATACTAGATGCCATCGAGGGAATGGGTGCTAAGCTCCAAGATATCATCATAGCAATCGAAAAGGGCGATGGTCGAGAGCGTCTATCGATAGAACGACCTGATTGGAGAATCAGGACTCTGGCGAGAATTGACATTATTGACGGCAAAGTGGAAATTATTGAGTGATTGTAGATGGATTTGGACAGGCACGATTTCCAACTAGACGAGCTTGTCGACAGGATAAAATCGAACGATAACCGATTAGTCGCACTGCAAGTTCCGGAAGGGCTGAAGATGCAGGCCCTCGAAATGATGGACAAGATTGAGGATGATTCCAATGCGAAAGTGATCCTTGCCGCTGATCCTTGTTACGGTGCATGTGACCTTGTGCATGATAAGATGAGGGCCATGGGTGTTGAGTTGGTCGCTCACATGGGACATAGTCAAATGAATATAGACTCGGGTATGCCGACTCAATTCATTTCTGTTACGTACGATGGAGAGCCTGAAATAGAGGGCATTTTGCCCATTCTGAGATCTCATTTATCAATAGCTGAATCTAGAATAGGCGCGAAAATATCGGCGGACTTGAACGAGGAAGAGGCCCAACAGATTTTTTTGGATGCAGTAGGTAGATTCTCACCTCTTAAGGCGACTAAATTGGGTCTCGTCGGTTCCATTCAACACCTTCACTTGTTACCTAAATACAAAGAAATGCTCGAGGGGGCTGGATTTGAGGTAGTGATACCTACCGGGGGCGATAGGCTGACCTTCCCTGGGCAGGTATTAGGATGTAATTATTCAGGAGATAACGATGAAATTGGGCACTATCTGTTCTTGGGATCTGGTGACTTCCATCCTATAGGTCTTGTATTACACACAGGAAAGCCCTTGGCACTATTGGACCCATACACCGGAGATTCCAGTGAGATGTCCTTTGGAAGAATAGAAAGAATTCTTAGACAGCGGTTTGGATTAATCATGGAGATCGATAATGCCAAAACCTTTGGAATATTGATTGGCGAGAAACCCGGCCAGATGAGGAGGAACTTAGCCATAAGAATGAAGAGAATCTTGGAGAAGCACGGTCGAAAGGGGTATTTGCTGGCTTTGGATCATGTCAGTCCAGATCTAATCGACTTCTACCCGGTTGATGCTTTTGTGAATACTGCGTGTCCACGAATAGCTATTGACGACTCAGTGAGATATGACAAGCCTCTAGTGACTCCTTATGAATTGGAAGTTGCACTGGGGGAAAAGAAATGGGAAAATGGATACCAATTCGACGAGATTCCTTAATTCGTAGTAAAATGCCTCTGTGCAACAGTCAATTTTTGACGTCCCTTACTGAATATGTCTAAGAACGATGTTAGTAATTGTGCCTCGATGGCGGGGTACCTAGACAGGATAGGAGCGGGCAAAGTCCTTCTAGACAGAGGGCCCCTATCATTCGATTGGACCCCTCCTCTATTGGTTGGCAGGGAAAGAGAGCTGGAATCACTAGCTTCGATGTTCATGGGAATCGGGAACGAAAATGTAAGCGGTCGAGCAGTAGTTGTTGGCCATGTAGGCACTGGAAAGACGGTTCTGACCAGGAGATTTGGGGAAGATGTAGTAAGGGAAATGGATGGCATCAGAAAGATCGTTCTTTCGCACGTAAACTGTAGGAATCACCCCTCCACTTCTCAAGTATTGCAACAGATTGCTCTGTCTCTGGACTCGAGGCACCCCGAGAGAGGCTTCAGCTCGGGAGAGATTATTCAGTCAATACGGAGAAACATTCGATCGAGGGGGCTTCACATGATACTTGTTTTGGATGAGGTGGACGTGCTTGTCAGGAGAGACAGTAGTGATTTGATATACAAACTTCTTCGAATAGACGAGGGGCAGGGTAATCAGGGGACAGTTTCGCTGATTCTGGTGAGTCAGGACCCTTCCTTGATGGGCATGTTAGAACCAGCGATAATCTCTAGATTGGGAGAGAGTAATGTTTTGGGACTAGAGCCTTATGACTTCGATGGACTTGTAGGGATATCCAAGCAACGTTATGAAGCTTCATGTAAGCCCGGTTCGGTGAGTGAAGAAGTACTGGAAAAGATCGGCAGATTTGCCTCTGAGACTGGCGATGCGCGCCTAGCTATTGAGCTCCTGGAGGCTGCCGTAAGAAGAGCAGAGATGGACGGTAGGGGAGAGGTGAATATTGGTGATGTTATGCCCAGTACCCTTAGGACAGCTTCAGTAGAGCCGAGTCAAGTTGATTCCCTTGGCACTCATCAAAAACTGATTCTTCTAGGGATTTGTAGGAGGTTGCGTAAGGTTGAGGAAATCTCCAGTGGTGATGCTCGTAAACTATACGAACTTGTATGTGAAGAGTTTTCGATTAAAACTAGGAGTTATACCACCTTCTGGAAGCATCTGAAGTCTTTGGAAACCGAAGGGCTACTGGAAGCAAGGTCGACCAATACCACTGTTGGAAGGGGCAGAACTACTTACATTACTATGAGTAATACGTCACCTGCCACAATAGGGAGCAGGATAGAGAAGGAGTTCATGAACAGATGATTGATATTCGGTTGGCTTCCGAACCGCTCTTATAGGGGCCTTATGTCGGGTTGCCGTCCGAGGAGTAAATATGGCAGGCGAGCAGTCATTCAAGGCAGTCGTTAACGACACTAATCCGAAGTATGGGGGCCGTGCTTTCTCCATGGAAATTACTGGTTCAAATTACAACCATTTCCTGGGTAAGAAGATAGGGGACTCAGTAGATGGAATGTTCGTCGGAGAGGGTGACCAATCACTAACCGGATATCGATTGGAAATCACAGGAGGTTCGGATCTTACAGGAAGGCCAATGAGGCCGGATTTAGATGGCAGTGGTGTTAAATCGGTACTGATTACTGCTGGAATAGGGTACAAAGGGGATAAGAAGGTCAACAAAAAGGGCAAGACATACAGGTACAAGTATGACGGGCTAAGGAAAAGGAGGAATCTCCGTGGAAATGTCATAAGTCAAGAGACTAGGCAAATCAATCTGAAAATAGTTGAGGCTGGGAAGAGGCCTCTGGGTGTGATTTTTGGTGTGGAAGAGGAAGCTCCTGACAATCAGTCCTCTGGTGAAGAGGAGTGAACATTGGGAGATGGTATAACTGGTGAATGATTTACCAAGTCAGCCCGAAGTAAATATTGGGATGGTCGGACACGTAGATCACGGGAAGACCACGCTGACAAAGGCACTTTCGGGAACATGGACTGATACCCACTCGGAAGAGAGGAAGCGTGGAATCAGCATTAAGCTAGGATATGCGGACACAGCTTTCTACAAGAACACGGATGGCGAGTACTACGCCAGAGGCAAGAATCCGAAGGGGGGAGAAGATTCTGAAAGTGACCTCCTTAGAGTGATTTCCTTCGTTGATGCTCCTGGGCACGAGACTCTTATGGCCGTAATGATTTCAGGGGCGGCAATCATGGACGGGGCCTTACTATTGGTTGCAGCTAATGAGAGCTGTCCACAGGCACAAACCAGAGAGCACCTTGCCGCACTTCAGATAGCTGGAATAAACAATATAGTTGTGGTTCAGAATAAAGTTGACCTTGTAACTAGAGAAAGGGCTGTTGAGTCATACAATGAGATATTGTCATTCATTGATGGCACGATTGCCGAAGGCTCCCCCATTGTTCCAGTTTCAGCTCATCATGATGTCAATCTAGATATGCTAATTAGGGCGATAGAGGATACCATTCCGAGTCCGGTTATCGATTCTGAGGAGAAGGGACTAATGTATGTCGCTAGGTCTTTCGATGTCAATAGGCCAGGATTGAGGCCCAGCAAACTCAAAGGGGGAATTGTCGGAGGCAGTATAGTCGAAGGTTCATTCAATGTGGGTGATTCCATACTGATAGCCCCGGGAAGAAGGATTGTTGAAGGCAGTAAGACAAGATGGGAACCCTTGAAGACGGTCATAGAGAACATTCAAGCTGGAGGACTGGATCTAGAAACTGCTCATGCAGGAGGACTTTGTGGGATAGCCACTCCTCTAGACCCGATGTCGACAAAGGCGGACGACCTCTCTGGACAGGTGATGGCCAGGGATGGTGAGCTTCCCCCAGTATGGGAGTCTCTCGATTTGAAGCTTGAGCTTCTTGACAAGATGGTATCAGGAGGGGATGGTGACGAGGGGTTAGTCAAGCCCTTACAGAGTAATGAGATGTTGATGGTAAATTCTGCCACCGCGACAAGCGTGGGGACTGTTTCTTCCACCAAGAAGGGAGAGGCGAAATTGGCATTGAGGTTGCCAATTTGTGCTAAAAAGGGAAGCAGGATTACATTATCGAGAAGGGTCGGCGCTCGTTGGAGACTGATCGGACACGGTACCATCAAAGGGTGATTGTATGACGGGGATTCTCGTCGACACGTGTGGATGGGTCGCCCTGGTAAAATCCGGACTAAATCTAGATTCAGAGATGTCCAAAGTAATAGGAAAGCCTGAGCTTATTGTCATAAATAGTGTCTGGGAAGAGCTGGAAGATCTGGCTGAACAGAAGCGTGGCCTTCTCTTGGAGTTACTGAAATCAAGATGCAAATTAATTGAAGACCCGGAGGGGAAAAATCACACAGATAGAATGCTGGTTGAGCTTTCCAGAGAAAATAAGTGGCCAGTTTTGACAGTTGATACAAGGCTTAAAGAGAATCTATCAAAATCTGGATGCCAGTATATCGAGGTCGTATCGGATAGGATGTTAAGATTAATTGGCTAAGGTAGTGTGAATAAGTCATCATCTCCCTTTCCGTCCATGAAACCTATTCTCACAGCAGCATCTATCCAAGCATGGGCATAGTTTATCGCACCGAAAGCTCTGACTAAGTCTCCCTTTTGCATGAAATACTTGGTGTCAGAGAGATAATCATCACACATTCTAATCATTGATGATAGCTTTTGTGAGTTCTCTTCACTTAATTTGGCAGGAGTTGCCTTTTCCCTAGCTGCCTCTGTCAGTGCAATATATTTCTTTACCAGGTCAATGGTAACGACCACATTGTCACTCAAATTTATGCCTCCACCAGTTTTTTAGCCGCTTCCGTGATTTTGAATAGTCTTTTTCTTCCTTGCTTTCTTACTGACAGGAATCCTGATTTGTGCAGGCCGTTGTATATCTGAGAAAGTCTGGGCCTTCCAACCTCTAACCTGGCTTGTAGTTCAGCATCGGAGGGGGATATCTCCCTCCTTGCGGCGACTGAGATTACTAAGAGTTCGGCTTCGTTGAGAAGAGTTTTTCGAATTTCATCTAAAGGTTGATCGGGTTCCCAAGAATTAATCCCTACGTATGCATCCATACTCCTATCGATTTTAGGCACAGGGGGATCAGAAATTTCATCGGTCGGCGAATCATTGATACCGAAAAGTGGGGTTTCTGGTCCCTTATCCTCTAATCTTGGTAATGAATATTTCATCGAAGGCTCCACTGACCAATGAGCGGAATCTGTGGACATCACACTTGAAGGAGTAGATTTTGGATCTTCTATTGCATTATCGTCATCATAACTGTCATCCAAAAAAATACCATCTTCAGCTTCAACGTCCTCTAGATATTCTGTTTCCTTACCGGGCCATAGAGACGGGACCTCTGATATTGATTCAATGAATGGAGCTCCTTCCTCTGAATTAGGCTGTGAATTCTGGGCCACTCTAGACCTACTGGCCAGTCCTTTGAAACCGTTACCGGAATTAAACATTGGAGGTTCACTACCTGGCTCCATGTAAACAAAATCATCTAGGGTGCCTTGTTCCAATGCAGTTTCTCTAACCATCTCTTTCCTGCCTTCTTCATTTTTTTCGGATTCTTCTGCATCCTGGATCCACAAATCACTAGGTTCATTGAATAAATCATCTTGATCATTAGTGACGTCTAGGTTGTCCGTTTCATTAGAATAATATTCTGCATCCGATTTTTCCTCAATACCATCTACGGGACTGGGGCTCTCCTGTACATGTTGTGGAAATGTGATATATTCCCTCTCTTTGCTAATACTATCATGATGAGTTATTTCTTCATCCTCAGCCTCAATTTTTTCCGTGGCCTCTACGGCTTCTGAAGCATCTCTTATTCCAATAGTAGATTTTTGCCAGCGCATTAGCCTCTCTAAAGTCCCCTTGGCGCCTACGTCTCTTCTCTCATCAGTCAGGTCTCTAAGTAGCCTTATTACATCTCTGGGATTACCGGATGTTGATTCGTGAATTCTTGAAAGAAGGGATTCATCAATAATCCATTTCTCCCTAGCCTTCCTAGATACGAGTCTGTTTGAAAGATCCTGTATCTGACTTTTTGTCAGGTTTGGAATGTGTTCTGGAACATCAAATAACTCAGTCGTTTCCTCGTCCAATGTAGAAAACTGAGAAGGAGTAAGTACTACAATTACCAAAGCTCTCAGTCTTTGAAGGATTGGCGACAATGAGCTAAGGACTGGGGCTAAGTCTACATTGGAAGGGTAGTCGAGGGAAACTACTGGAAGGTTACCTGAAGACTCCTCCAAATTAGTTACCAGATCATCTATCATCTGCTGGTTGGATCCTGAAGATTCGAAACCACAGAAGTGAATTGAGAGCTCATGTATTATAGAATTAACAGGATCTTTCATTGGCCAATATTGCCCAACAAAACTCCTTTTGGTTTGGGATGCCAGAGTCCTGACAATTGATGATCTCCCAGAGCCCCTCTCTCCGATTAGCAACATCATTCTAGGGGATTGTGAAACTATGTGTTCCCTCCAGGACGAAATAAGTCGGTCCCTTCCAACCAAGTATTCCGCCCTTCCACTTTCTATTGGCCTGAGATCGAATGGATTGCCTCTAAGCAATGGCAGTCCAAGTTCCTCTGGCATACTACCCTTCACAAACATGATGCGAATGAAAGAGTAAATAATATTAACGTTTATTTACGTAAAATATCATACAAATTAACACATATTTACGCTTTTCAGAAAATTATTTTATTTTAATATAAGACCAGTAGTACGGTTTTTGGTTATGATAATTAACGCTTTTCTAACGCTTTAATGAAGTGTTAACAAAGCGTTAACGGTAATATTAACGCTTTAAATTGGGGATGATGGTTCATTTCGGAGATATATCAGAAGTCGGTTAAATGATGTTAAATGAAAAAATGAAGCGAAATGTACAGAAGGGTGTTTCTGCCGAAGAGACATGATAACATGCCAGTTGATAGCAGTCGATTGAAAGGATTTTACAAACTATCTGTCCCAGAGAGGAGGAGCTTGCTAGCAGATATAGCAGGACTGGATGATCAGATGGTGGGCGCATGGGCCTCGGTTGGTGAGCTCTCGGAGGAAATTGCTGACAGGATGATTGAGAACGTTATCGGAACTTATTCGCTTCCTATTGGAGTTGCAACAAATTTCATTATTGATGGTGAGCATTACTTAATTCCATTTGTAGTCGAAGAGGCGAGTGTTGTGGCCGCAGCTTCCAACATGGCGAAAAGATGTCATTCCAAGGGAGGTTTCGTTTCTGACAATGATGAGCCGGTTATGATAGGACAGATTCAAGTTGTGGGTTGTGACGATCCGGAAGCCGCAAAGATGGCGATACTTTCAGCCGAGAGTGAACTGATTGAGGCATGCAATGACGTAGATCCCATACTCGTTAAATTTGGAGGTGGATGCAAAGGCGTGGAGGCCCGGATTATTGAGACGGGTTCTGGGCCCATGGTCATCGTCCATATTTTGGTTGATTGCAGAGATGCGATGGGGGCAAATGCGGTCAATACAATGGCAGAAACAATAGCCCCGAGGATAGAAGAGTTGAGCACCGGGACTGTGATTCTGAGAATAATTAGTAACTTAGCTGTTCATCGACTGGCAAAGGTTAGTGCAGTATTCACTCCAGAAGAAATGTCCGATAACGGTTTAGATAGGGAAGGCGGATTGAATGTCATCGACGGAGTTGTTCAAGCATATCACTTCGCGGCGGCAGATCCATTCAGGGCAACAACACACAATAAGGGAATAATGAATGCAATATCCCCAATAGCGATAGCATGTGGACAAGATTGGCGAGCAATAGAGTCCGGTGCTCACTCATACGCATCTTATGGAAGAGAATACGGATCAATGACTCATTGGGAAAAGGACAGTGAGGGGAACTTGGTCGGCTCAATAGAAATTCCAATGGCAGTAGGACTAGTTGGGGGCGCAGTTAGGATACACCCAGGTGCCCAAGCTAACGTGGCCCTGTTGGGACTAAGGACTGCTAACGATCTTGCAAAAGTCATGGCGGCGGCTGGTTTAGCTCAAAATCTTGGAGCTCTACGGGCCTTGGCAACTGTAGGTATCCAAGCTGGACACATGAAATTGCATCTCATGAATATGGTTGCGGCCGCAGGAGCTGAAGGTAGTGAGGTAGAGGCAGTCGCAAAGATTGTGAGGGAAAGTGGGGACAGGATAACCATGGCAGCTGTTGAAGACGCTCTGGCTTCTATAAGAGGCGACTAGTCTAATCTCCTGAATGGCTGGTTCTTTGGAATATACTTAGGCCTGTAAATTGGGGTCCCCCTTCCTTCTCTTGAGTTTCTCTCATCCAATATCTGTGCGCATATTCCAGCCACTCTTGCCCATCCGAAGAATGTGGTGTAATAATCTGGCTTCCTGAAACCTACAGAATGAAGTAACATTCCACTTCCTAGATCAACATTTGGATATGGGTTTCTTATCTTCGGAAGTCTTTCCTTTAGTATATCAGGAGTGATTTCACGTAAGACTTTGACAATCTTGTATAATTCATCATCCGGACAAATCTCATCTCCGAGACCTATGAGGAGCCTGGCTCGTGGATCTTCTGCCCTTAGGACGCCATGTCCAAATCCATATATTGGCCTTCTAGAATCTATCTCTGCATTTACGAATGACTCTATTTCATCTCTATCGGATGTCCCTATACGTTGTATAAATTCCAAAACAGCCTGATTTGCCCTACCATGTAATGGCCCGGATAGAGCATTCATAGCACTGGCCATAGAGGCATACACAGACGCCCTTCCTGAAGCAACAGCTTTTCCAGTAAACGTGGAAAGATTGCCTCCTCCGTGATCCATGTGTAATATGAAAAAGAATCTCAGTACTCTACACATCCTTTCAGCTTCTTCACCATCAATCCCGAGCATATGGACAAAGTTCTCGACCAGTCCAAGCTCTGGTTTTCTGGGCCTTAGCTGTTCCTTCTTGCCACCTCTAAGCAAGAAAACACGGGCCATTAGTTCTGGCATTCTTGCAATTAAATTCATAGAATCTGACTTTGGATCTCCTGTTTGCTCAGCTGTCCCCAGAGCCATAATCCCAATGGCGAGCCAGTCCATCGGATGTCCACTTCCTGGCGTGAGTGATTCCAAGACTCTCAACGCCCCTGTTGGTAGTGTTTCCCCTCTAAGGGCGAGTTCCGCCCTAAATTTCTCAGACTGCTTCGGGGTCGGGAGCTCTTTATTCAGTAACAGAAAAACCACGTCTTCTTCCTCAAGATTAACCAAATCCTCCACCGGATATCCAACGTAATGAACGCCTTTGAGTGGGTCAACATAGGATGTTTCGCAAGTTCCTACTGGCATCCCCCTGAGACCACTATCAAGGTTTGATTCCCTTACACTGAATAATACCTCATCCTCTTCCATATACACACCGAAACCGGGGGACAAGTGAAGACATGATAATGTCTCCGTCATTTAGCATGTAAATATGTTAAACGAGTAATACTTATTTTCTGGCTAAATTATGGAAATTAGAAGAAAAGACCCCAATGATGATAATTGAATCGATACGGCCGACGAGCCATGGATGGATGGCAAGAAGTGGTCAGGTCCATGGACCACGAGCATGAGCACATGCTCAGAGGTGGAACTGTAAGTAATTTCTTTCTGAGAGAATCATTGACTCTCAGCCATCCTGTTTTTGTTGGTGGATGTTATGGATTGATGATTTCAGTGGCCCTATTACTGCCATTATACCATGATAATACTCAGAATGGTTTTCTCGAGCTTGCGAGAGATTGGGGGCTTCAATCACTTGTCATAATATCAATAACCTCAGTATTGGGAGCTTTCTCAATCATTACTTCTATCCTCATAAAGAGGCCCCCTGCGAGACTGCAGAACTGGAAAAAAATCCTTTTCGCATTTCCTTTCATGGGGCTTTCGATAGTTTCTATTTCTATCATTTATGGATTTGGAGGGCAGTTTTTTCTAGAGCTTGGATGGTTTTTCTATATCCTTCCGGGCCCACTTTGGGTACATCTTTCCTATGCTCCAAGATGGAGAATAATAGAAAGAATAGATAGAGGGCTAGATCCTTTCGAGGGAATGGGGAAGACAATCTACGGAAGCAACTCAGGACCTAGCGATCCAGAGGACAAAGAGTTAGATGAAGTCGTAGAAATAATCTAGGAAAAATATCGATTTTATTCCTCGATACCCAGCATTGATCTCCTTAATCTATCGGGAATCTCAACAGGCTTTCCCGATTTGTAATCTATCAAAACGCATACGACATTTCCGACGGCTACAATATCATTTTTTTGATTTGAACTATGGATAACATACCTCATGTCGAAGGAGCTCCTACCAATTCTAGAAACCAATGTCTTACAGTTGACGACGTCAGGGAAAAGTACTGGAGCCTTGTAATCTACCTCTATTTTCGCTAATATTGGCCCGATATTAGAGCTTTCATAGAGATCCATCATACCTATTTCGGAGAAAAATCTCATTCTAGTGGTTTCCATCCATTTCGCGAAAACAGAATGGTTAACATGTCCCAAAGAATCCATGTCCCCCCAGTTTACCGTTATATCTGTGGATACTGCCCAATCCAATTCTCCAATATCTGATTCTATTGCCGTCATTATTTCTACCTCAAATCAAACCTAATTTTTTTCCGCATCTCTCAAACTCAGATAGGACCTTGTCCAAGTCATCCCTTGTGAGCCCGGATGACATTTGTGTTCTTACCCTAGCCTTATCCCTAGATACCATTGGGAAAACTATCGCCCCAACCAAAATTCCACTTCTGGATAGCATCGAAGAGAGATCTTTGGCTACCTTACTTTCCCCGCACATAACAGGTATGATTGGAGTTTCCGATAGCCCTGTATCGAATCCGATGGATTGTAGCTCGGTTCTGAAGTAGTTCGTATTTTTCCAGAGATTCATGACATGTTCGGGTTCATCCATTAGAACTTCGACTGCCGCCTTCTGAGATGCTGCTACTCCTGGTGGTTGGCTTCCAGAGAGTAGCCATGAGCGACTGTGGTTTAGTGCGTATCTCCTCACTAATTCTGATCCAGCCAATATTCCTCCTTGGACCCCCATGGCCTTGGAGTATGAGCCCAATTCAAAGTCAACTCGACCCTGGAGTCCGAAATGTGCGACTATTCCCTTGCCGTCTCCTAGAACTCCCTCACCATGACAATCGTCAACCATTATCATAGCTCCATAATCCTCTGCTACGTCTGTTATCTGATCGAGTGGTGCTATGTCACCATCCATGCTGAACACGCCATCAGTAATGATTAGGATTCTCTCCGCGTCCTTATTTTGTGAAAGTGTACTTTCAAGGGCGCCAATGTCATTGTGTGGGTATACTGATCTACTGGCCTTGGTGAGCCTGACTCCATCAATAATAGAGCCATGGTTGAGTTCGTCTGAAATTATTACATCCTGCTTGCCCCTAACCAGTGTCGGTATAAGGCCAACATTTGCTGTGTAACCCGCTGAATAAATCAGGGACGCCTCTACTTCCTTGAATTCTGCCGCTTTCCTCTCAGCCTCTAGGTGGATATCCAGTGTCCCAGCTATTGCTCTAACTGAACCTGATCCGGCACCATATTTCCTCGTCGCCTGCAAAGCCGCCTCGACTACTTTTGGATGAGTAGTCAGATTCAGATAGTTATTGGCAGAAAGCATGATCATGTCTTTTCCACCAACTTTGCAATGAGGTCCACTCGCGGATTCCAATACCGGTGGGCTCCATTCCAAATCCTGTGATTTCAGTTCATCTAGCCTATCGGACATCCACGACAGGTCGGCCGCCATGGCTCCCGATTAGGTAGGAGGTACATGGCTCCATCGGAGCGAGTTCTTCATTTCCTAGTCCTCTATCCGAGGTCATGACTCGTGTATCTGTGGAAGTCACTGTACTTGGGATTGCTCAGGACGGTGGATATCCACAGGTTGGATGCTTGAAGGACTGCTGTGCGAAAGCCAGAGGTGACTCAACACTATCCAGGATGCCAGTCTCATTGGGATTGAAAGGCACAGATGGATCGACGCACATGATTGAAGCCAGTAGGATGATGTCAGAGCAATTCGGTCTCTGGTCTTCTTTGGGGAATCTGGATTGGCCCCCCTCTAGCTTTTCCCTGACACATGCTCATCTTGGCCACATTGACGGACTCGGCCTACTTGGCAGGGAGGCGATGGGACTCAGCGGAATTAAAGTCCATTGTAGCGAGTCAATGAGTGTACTTATCCAAAAAACACCGTCGTGGGAAATGATGATTGATCAAGGAGTAATTGAGTTGAATATATGGAATCCCATGGGACCCTTCGAACCATCAGAAGGTTGTGGATTTACGATCACGGCTATCCCCATCCCACACAGGTCTGAGCTTTCTGACAATCACGCCTTGATAATTAGGGGGGAAGCGAGAAGCCTGCTATTTATGCCAGATCAAGACTCTTGGTCAGAGACCCTAGTTGGAGACGTAGGCATATTACAGTGGCTCCGGCAATTGGATATTGATATTGCACTGATAGATGGGACATTTTGGGACTACAGTGAGATTTCCAATAGAGATGTTACCGAGATTCCTCATCCCACTGTAACCGAGACTTTGAGCAGACTAGGAAAAAGGGGCGACAGGGACCCTGAGATACATTTCACCCACCTCAACCATACCAACCCTCTATTAGACGAGCGGAGTTTGCAATCAGAGAAGTTAGTATCGATGGGCTGGGAAATTTGCAAAGAGGGCAGTGTCTTCTATCTGTGACTTGAAGCGGAACCTTATGAGGGATGTGCATGAGGAAAGGTCATGCTACTGCATGGTGCGGTATCTAGTGGCCTTGGTAGAGCACATGTTTTTATGGCACAACCACATTATCAAGAGCAATTCAAAGAGGTATTAGGGTCAAGTGCGTGGCCAGGGACTCTAAATGTCAATCTAGAGAGTGAGAGTCTGAATCCTTACAGGAAGCTAAGAGTGGCGTCAGGATTGGATCAAGGAACGCAGATTGTCGGCCTTAATCCAATCAGAATTCAGGGATTTGAAAGAGATGGTAAGTCGTTTGGAGGAGCTACAGCATTTCTGGCAAATATTTCCGTTGATTCCAAGACTTGGATTAGATGTGCACTGCTAATACCAGACTTAACTAGGCATACCGAAACGGCAGAAATAATTTCCAACACTTTCCTCAGGGAAGATCTTCCCTGCATTGATGGCGAAGAAGTCTGGATTAGGGTAGACCGATCTCTCTAATCCATTCTGAATTTAACATTGTGGACATTTCTAGGGAGCTTAGGCTCATCCAAGTTTTGTGATGGCGGATCGATAGTGGTGGTTTTGAGAAAATTCTAGTATCAGGAGTCGTCCCAGTTCCCAACCCTCCTAGGGAGACGTGCTCTATCTCCCAGAGTATCAAACCTTTTGATGTCCCCATCCCCATATCGATAGGGGTTTGAGGATTTTTCAAAGCATTGGCGACAAATTCAAGCTTAAATTCCCCAGAAACGACTCCTGTTATCGCAGAGGCCATCCTCCTGACTTGATTCCAAAGGAATGATTCTGCTGTAACAGAAATTCCTATCGGCCTTCCGTCGTGGTTCAGCCATGGTTCACAATTAACCACACTCCTCACTGGATTTTTTCCTTCTTCGAGTCTGCAAAGATTGGTAAAATTGTGTGTGCCAACAAATAGTTTACACGCCTCCTCGAGGAGGTTAAGATTAACATCCTGAGGCCAGTTTTTCATCACCTCACACCTGTAGAAGTATTTTCTTGAAATTATTGGTCTCGATGATGTGATTGAAGGGACCTTTCTTGCCCCCCAGGCCACAATATCATCCGGTAGGCGGTCGTTAAGGGCTGTAATCACCGAAGGTGCTTCAATTGATTTGGTAATTCTGTCGGGTAAATCAAGTCTAATCAGATTCATCCTCACACTTACTCCAGAGTCGGTCCGGCTAAATATCCAAAGGCAACCCTTTGACCACCAACCGATTTCTTTGAGGGCATCAATCAGGGCACCTTGGACCGTCCTTACACTGGGCTGAATCTGCGAGCCATGGAAATTTTTCCCATGATAACCTATTGCGACCAGAAAACAGTCGCTGGTCAGAGAAAATACCTCCTTCAATCCTCTGAGACTAGATACTCCATGGCTTCATCCACAGATGAAAATCCTAGTCCTAGCATAGCAAATTCAAGGGCAATCGGTATGAACTGTCTCGCATTCGGATTGCTTCTATCGAATTCTGTTTTGAGGTCTATTAGGTCTATTAGGGTCTTGGCTGCTTCATAAAAATGCGAGGAAACATCCAAGTCATCTAGTTTATCTCCGAGATCCTTTAGCTTCCTGAATTCACGCACAGACATCGATATTCTGTCGAATTCTAGTAACGCCTTGGCGTGGGACGCCAAATATTCTGGGTTTTCTGGATCCATCGATGAAGCTCGTCTGTAGTATGCGGCGACCTGCCCCTCATTTATCCTATCATTTCCTTTTTCGTCAAAGTTTCCATTCACTTGAATCTCGAATAGGGCTGCTTCGGCCCATCCGTGGTATCCTGCAGGATCATCTGGGTTGGACTCAATGAAATTCTCGAATATTTTCATCGCTTCCATGAAGTCTCCTTGGGCTATTAACTGGGCTGCTTGTGTTATCTGGTCGTCCGTCATTGGCTCCCCTCGGACATAATCGGACGCCATGCAGTTAAGAACGGTGCGGATGGCAACTATGAATTGTCAATCAGCTCATTGATTAAGCTGTAAACCGACATAGGGTCCTTAATGCAGAATAGGCATTGACTCGGATCTTCCGTAGAAGGGGATTTTTTTCTCTGAATGAAAATCCATCCAAGTAGGAAAGATAATGCGAAAAGAGAGCCGCCACCCGATTTGTCTTCGATATTTGCTTCTGACTGAATACCATCAGTGATGACGTGGATGTTACCAAAGCCAAAGATTCTGCCTATCACAGAAGGCTCGACTTTGAGATTCTCAACTTTCTCAAAGGGTATTCCCAATGCGCTTGAGTCAAAATACAAGAACTTCTTCCTGATGTGAACCCTCTTGTCGGTGATTGCGTACTGGAATGAGTTTCTGTAGTGGGTGGTGATTGCCAGGGAGAAGGATGTGGAAAGTACTCCTAGAAGCGGGTAATACCAATCTAGCCACATTGGCGTATCCGGAACGCCATCGGTAAAGTTACCAACTAGCTTCCCTCCCCAGTCCATTATAACAATTGTAAAGGGAATTAATCCATTGATGACCAGCCAAGATGTGGTCCATCCCCCTGATGTTGAGGTGTTCAAAAAGTGGTTGATTTTGGCTATCAACATCATAACAATGACAAATCCGAAAACACCTGACACATCGAGAATTACCTTAGCTAGTCCGACCACCAAATTTAGATTACCTTCCCCTTCTACGTCTTCGAATTTAGCCGCCCAAAAGAAAACCATATGCACTAGTAGCACCAATATTGAGAGGGCATATTTTCCAGACATGGACATCAGTGCTGGCCCTCCATGCCACACCGGGGTCTCCGATTCCGTCATCTCAGGAAACCTTTTTTTGACCTCTTGGATATCTATTTGCGATCTATAATTATTGATTATATCTTCCATTCTATCACCTAATGAAGAACTCCCCATGCATGCTCGGCATTACCGTGGATCCACTGATAATCGCTCTCATTCCTCGACCCCTCTGAGTCCTCGTAATTAATCGAGATGACCTCTAATGGGTATTCATTGTAAGTAAGGTGGCTGACCCATGATGCCCTAGTTGGCTGATCAAAAACCCATCTGGCCCTGCTGACTGCCCTCACCCTTATCTTAGCACTCGAATCTTCGTTCCATACCCTTACCAAGAATTCCGGCAAAGGTTTTCCTTTCTCGTCCTTCAATGCATCAGGGGAATTTTGCTTGGAGAGCTCAACAGTGCAGTTATTGAAATTCTGGGTCTTTCCTGTCTTACGGTCATGGAAAACTCCTGTTCCTATGTTTGGGGTTCTGAAGAAATCTCTCAACCTCCATGGCTCATCATCCCGAGCTGACCACATCGGCGTTACATGAGGCATGAACCAGTCCAGATATGAGCCATCATCGAAATGTAGCATCCCCCAAAACCAAGGGAATGATGGGGCCTGCACTGATACCTTCTGGAAATATCCTGTTCCCTCCATAACCTCTCCGTCCACTAAAAGCCTGCATTTTGTGGCTTGAAGTCTGAGTATGTCGTACCCCATTCCGAGAAAATATACATTGTTCCTGTAAGTTAATTCGCTTGGGGGGCCCCACCAAGGAGTTAGCTCTGCTTTGAATTTGGCAGGGGCCCCTTTGGATATGGCCTCCTCATCACTAGAGAGGTTGATCCAGAATGATTTGTTTCCTGGTGCCATTCCTATGGACATGTCCTCGTCAGTTAGTGGAACCACCGCGCCAGCACCCTCTCCCTTTCCTTCGCCTGGCCAAAGTGGGTGAGTGTCCGAGATACTAGCCATCCTACATTCCCTCTTGACTAAGGGTTCAAACATCTTCTCTCCGTCAAACCACCACGCACAGACCATACCGGGTATTACATGTCCTCCGTCCTCATCCACGAACATCCTTCCACCGGGCTTCCACCAATGTCCACTCACCCTTATTGCAGGAGTTTCTTTTGTAGACCATAGAACCATCAGTTGCTTTGATCGTCCTGGATTTTCTGCATCGGGAATGAGAATCAGTGCCCACCACCACCACCATGAAAGTCTGCGAATCGGGGGCATGACATCCAACCTCCACAGGGAGGAGAAGTCTCCTTTGAAGTGTAAATCTTCTTCGCTCATGCAATCACATTATCTCCCTCTTACTGAAGACTGCGCTTCCGATTCCAATCATGGCAGCAGACGTTCCTAACAAGACAATTGTCGATGTTATTATTCCGAGATACGGGTTATTTGTGTCCAAAGTATGAACCGGAGGTGACCAGATCCATTCCAGGCCAGTTTCCAAGCCAAACGCATAGGACATCTGGGAGAATTGAATGGTATCAGGCCAAGATGCCAAGACAACAGAGTCAATCAGTTGCAGGCCCCAGTGCGAGACGGACAGGGATGCGACTGACGAACTGGGAGAAATTAGTGTCGTGAACCCCATTGCGAACTCCCAAACTCCGATGATTATACACAGGTATACACCGTACTTGGGGAGAAGTAGGCCTATTGTGTTGAATAAAGAACCATAGGCTGCGAGGACTAGAATTGTTGTAAATGCAATTCCTAGCCAGACAGGGAAGTCACCAAGTCTAACAAAACTATCCCCGGGCCCTATTACAGAGGTGATTAAGGCCATAACCAGCGATAGGATAAGAACAAAGACGGAGACCACTGCCAAATATCCCAAAACGCGATAAAAGATGAATTCCCCTCTGTGGATTGGTTTTGAAAGTAGATAGTGCAGAGTTCCTCTCTCAGTCTCATCCCGGACCAGTCCTAGTGAGAGAAATAGAGGCAAGAATAGGCCGAGAAGAAGTACAAACGCTATCTTTCCTGTAGCTATGACAAAGGTCCTATGTCCGGCCTCTCCGACATAGTTCTCGTCTACAGGGTCTTCGTCGACTGAAGAGTCGGCATTTATCGAAATTACTTCTCCGGTTTCTGGATCAATTACCCAAACTACATCACAGGGGATACCGTTCCGATTGGAGTCTGGATAGTGTGGCTCTTGCCACCACATCATATCTCCATTTCCATCGACCTGCGTGTACCAGTCAATTCTGAGACAATCGCCATCATCATCGAAACCTTGGCTCCCTCCTGAGCCGTCCCAATCGATGTCGTCTTCGTCGATGTACATTTCTTTCGGATCCTTCGGGACATCAAATATTCCCGTAATATACCCCCATGACAGAAAGTAATCTATTGGGACAGTTAGATTGCCCTCGGCAGTAAACTTCCCATTTGTGGCGTATGTTCCATTTTCTAATTGACAAGCCGTGGAATAATCAGGAATCCAATCAACGAATACTTCCCCTCGAGTATCTTGGCAATCAGTTACATCATCCCAATCTATGATGTAGTCCCATTGCCCTCCTTTGTAATCAAAATCAATCCAAGTTGAGTCTAGGAATGACATTCCCTCCCATGTTTTATTTCCAGAAATTTCTCTATTCTGGTCATTCCAATCGATTTCTCCCTCGTATATGTATGTGCCTGATCCTGGGAATTGCTCTCCATCCCAGTCACTGGTCCCGTATTTTCTCTCTTGTCCGAGAGGGTACCCATCTCGATCGGCATCAACGCTATCTCCATCATTATCCACGGGTTCAAATCCCTCTCTGACCGCATCAACATAAAATGCTAGTAGCATGATCATCAGTACTGTTCCAAGAGACAAAACGACCCAAGTTGAAATTTTGTGCCTTAGTTGCCTTATGGTCAGTTCTACCACCGCTCCAGCCTTCCTATCCATCCTCGTCCAAACGGTCTCGGATAGCTCTCTTCCTTGAACGTCCATGTTTAACCACCCACCAGATATCCGAGAAGTGAATCTAAGTTATCATCTGGATTTTCAACCGAAGTGACCTTGATTCCTGACTTGACAATTGCATTGGGCAGAATTGCATGTGCTTCTGATAGGTCACCGGTTTGAATCTCCAAACATCCTTCTTCTGGGAATCTCACTCCATATATTGGGTCCTCTGATATGAGTTCCTTCGCTAGTTCCCTTGGGGATTCTGTCTCCAACATTATCCTATGGGGGTGCTTGTCAAGAAGGCCCCTTATCGCATGCAAATTACCCAGTGCCAATAGTCTGCCGTTGTGAAGTATGACAATCTGTTCCGTTATTCTCTCTATTTCTTCAAGAATGTGGCTTGAAACAATGACAGTCTTCCCTCGATTACCCAATTCCCTAATCACACTCATAATGCTAGTTCTAGCCAATGGATCGCATCCATGAAGTGGCTCATCAAGGATAATTAAGTCAGGGTCATGGACTAATGCGTGAGCGATTTTGACCCTTTGACGCATGCCTTTGCTGTACTTGCCGACTTCCTTGTGTCTGACGTCGGTGAGGCCGACGAAGTCTAAAACATGCTCTGCTCTTTCCTTGGCCTCATCTCTGGTCATGCCATGCAATCTTGCCATAGTAGTAAGAAAATCGAGAGCCGTCATCCACTCATAGAGTGGTTCGGTTTCACTGACATAGCCCACTCTCCTGAAAGGGGATGTACTCTCCCACGGATCTGTTCCGAAGAGTCTTACCGACCCCTGGCTTGGCCTGAGTCTTCCGAGTAATAGCTTGAACAATGTGGACTTGCCAGCCCCATTTGGGCCCAAGACTCCCGTAACACCGCCATCTATGGCTAGCGACACATCATTGATCCCAATTACTTCTCCGTACCACTTAGATACGGACTCTAGCATTACTGCTGGGAGTTCTGATGTCATTCCCTTGTCACCTCCAAAGAGCTTACTCTACTTGTCAATAACAACAGAGATAGGAAGTTAATCAATAGTATTGATACAATTGATAATGATAAGGGATGGTCATAGTTCGACTCTATGCCGACTAGCCATTGCCCTATGTGAGCGAGTCCATCGTACGGACTTAGTAAATAGAGGATCGAAGAATCGAATGTTGATTCAATCAGGAAGGCGACCATTTTCGTACCATAAATTACCGCGAGGAAGGCTACGGCAGCGAAGAATCTACTTTGACTAATACTCGATAAAGCTAATCCTATCGAAGTGTATGTTATTACTAGGAGGATTCCAGCAATTAGTCCGCCCATGAAGATTGGGAACGTATCGATAAGGAAGGCCCATCCCTCGCCATTCAGAACAATGGCACTCGTGTAGTATACAATGTACGAGAAAACAATCACGAAACCTAGAACCACTGCACTACTGAGATACTTCATTGCGGTGTAATCTGTCCTATTCACCGGTCTAGAAAAATAAATCGCGCTGGTCCCATTCCTCCTATCATCAGAAATCATGCCTCCAACAACCAACGCTGTTAGTAGTGGCCACATACAGAGATTCCGAGGAAAGAATCCTAATACTTGGCCCCATAAATTGTACCTATTTATGCCCCACATTCTTGAGAGGATTTCACCAAATCCCCCTTGCCCTCCTAGAGAGGCCAGGAATAGCATTGCAACAGGAGAAATCGAGAAGAGAAATACTATCAAAATTGTTAGTCTTACCAATGGATGATAGTGTCTATGGCCCTTACTGGAGAATATTCCGTATACGTGGTGCCTAAAAATCGCGTAATTCCTAACCCACCTGGGCCCTAGAGAGCCTCTCCATGGACGATAGGTCTGTTCGTAAATTGAGGCTTTAACTTCAGCTTTTTGCGCGACAGATGCAGTTGCCTCATCATCACCATCCCCAGAGCCGAATGCCGACTCCATCCTAGTCGTTCCACCTGAAATGTCAAGCTCATTTTTCATGGCCCTTCCCCCGTGTAACGAGGAGTAATGAGATCATCAGTCTCCTTTACATCCTCACCTAGCTTATCCATAATTAAAAGAAAGATATCTTCTAAATCGGGCTCGTAATCAGTCATTTTTCTGACTTGTACTTTCGCTTTGGCGGCTGAAGAAAGGATATTCGTATATGTCTCCTCATCGACCTTGGTGACTCTCATATTCCTGCCCATTCTCCTTACCGAAAGACCAATGGAAGTCAATTCTTGTTCCATTCTTGACGCTCCGCCCCAAACGGATATCTCGATTTCTTTCTCGACTTGGTTGACCATTTCGTCAATACTTCTGTGGACGACTATCTTCCCTTTGTGAATCATCACAATCCTATCACAGACTCTCTCCACATCATCCATGACATGACTGCTCATTAAGACAGATCTCCCTCCTTCAGAAACTGTCTTTTTCAGGGTCTGTAGCATAAACTCCCTAGCCCTTTGATCAAGGCCATTTGTTGGCTCGTCGCAAATTAGAATGTCTGGATCATGTATCAGGGCGCAAGCCAGTTTAGCCGCTTGTTTCATTCCGGTGCTGAATGTCTCAATCTTTCTATACCTCTGATCTTTCAACCCAACATACTGTAGTACCTCATGCGCTCTTTGAGTAGCTGAGTCTGGGTTCATTCCAAGTAACTCGCCTGAATACCTTACCTGATCGATCGCGGTTAGACCTGGATCTAATGAGTCATACTCGGGCATATATCCTATCTTGGATCTAATCAAATCGCCTTCTGTCCTGATATCATGTCCAAGGACCGAACCCTCTCCAGAGGTGGTCTTTATCAGGCCCAGAAGGCACTTGAAAAATGTTGATTTGCCCGCACCGTTAGGCCCTAGAATCCCTATTGCACCCGGAGGGATTTCGAGATTAATATCATCCAAGGCGAGATGTGGGCCATACATCTTATTCAGGGATTTTGCAGTAATTAGCAACCCTTCCGAGGTTTCTGAGGCCATGTTAGTCACCCGACTCCCGTAGGGAGTCAATGGACCCTCTAGAGGACATCACTTGAATTAATCCCCGAATATAATATGATAAATTAATCAATTTCGCACTACTCTTTCAGGACGCCTTGTCTGACCTTTACGGCGATTCCCTTGGTAAAACAGGCCATCTCAGAAGAAGTCGAAGTTGGGACTCCATGGGCTACTAGCTCTCCTTTTTCAGAAACTACCACACAGGGTTGCCCGGGTGTGACATGTGAGTCAGCGCCTATGACATAGCCGTGCATTACGTTCCTGCCCTTCCCAACAAAAGGAATGGCATCATCTCTTATCATTACTCTAGGGATTCCTGGGAAGTCTTTCTCTTCATCGGGATTTGTTTCACCGAAAAGATCTGGTGGGCCATCATTGAGAGAATAAAGAATCCTAGCTCCCTCTGCAGTCAGCGAAATCCCTCCATCCTTCAACCTAGGAGACAAGGCATGAACGCCCCCAAAACTGACGTTTACCATTCTATCAGTATTTGATCTTCTCGAGTTCATTGAGTTCGTAATCTCACACAGTTTGAACGGATGTGTCGCACAAAAGACTGAGAGCTTGTCTACAATCGAGCATCTGTCTAGCCAAGCCCTCACTTTGTCAATTTCTGAAGATGATGATTGAAGTGGTTCAGATGACTTTGAAATGACTACATCTGAGTTTTCCAAACCTAGGTACAAGATTTCTTCCGAAGGGTCATTCAAATCGGTCTGATTATTCCAAATATTATCTGGACCATCTACATGGCAGAAGGGGGACACGTCTTCGAACGAATAAGGGACAGGACCGAGTGGCGTGGAGATTAGGACTACGGTCCTAGGGCAGTCGAGTAGATGATTTACGATTGTGCCCATAGATCCCTCCCTCCAAGGAGGAGGAGAATTATCCAATATCAGGACTTTTTCTGCGGGGCCTGAGCTACCATCCCACCAAGATCCCGGGGGCCTCCATCGGAGAGAAATAAGGGCCATCAAATGTAGAATATGTGGCCTGTATTCGATATCATCTGATAATGGCTCTCCGCCCTTTCTGATTGGATTGGTTGAGGCCATTATATCCAATAGCGAGCTCCCTACCTCGGTCTCTTCCAGTTTTTCGAGCTGATCAATGACCCACTCAAATGCCTCTCTAAGTCTTGGGGACGCATGACTCCTAACCTCCGCTAATCTCCAAATAGAACCATTCCTGATTGCTTCTCTGCATTTGGAAAGCTCTGACTGGGTAACCTCGAGATTGTGCTTAGCTAAAATCTCGGATCTCTCTTCTTTTGGTAGCGAGAGAACTTCACTTGGAGTCCTGCCAAACAGTGCCTCCGAAGATATTGGCCACTCTTTGAGACCTTGGACCTTCACGGTTCCTTCTGGAGTTAGTATCCTATCATCACGAGCAAACAACACATAGGCAGCACTATCGAAAAAGTCAACTCCAAGGGCCACTGAGAGGGGGAATAGCATTGGATGTCCGCAACCGAACATGTGAATTGGTTTGTTTGGTGGAATCTGGGATTTCACAGCCAGAATGATGGAAAATAATTCTTGGTACCTTTGCTTCTCCATTAGGGGAACTATTCCTCCAATCGGATGTATGGCAAATGTAGCACCTGATTCATCCACTCGACTCATCAGCTTAGCTGATTTTGCCCTTAGATCCTCATACACCCCTCCTTGGATAGGCCCATTGAGTAATATTGAGTCCCCGGCCTCGGATAGTGATAGAGAAACTCTATTGTAGGTCTCATTGACCGAATTCTCAGCTTCTTCCCTACTCATATCAGGCCTACCAAAGACATCGAGCATTGTCCCAACATCAACGCCGATTTCTCTTTGAAATTCCACAATTTCCTTTGGAGATACCTCCACATCTCCATAAACGTAGGACTGGAATGTTCCTGAATCTGTGACTATGGCCCCAGGGAAATCTATGAGTTTGTGGATGCCGTCTTGTTTAGCTGGGACTCTAAGTTTTTCATGTTTCCAAATTACGTATGAATTAGTTATCAGTGCCTCCACCCCGTACTTTTCCCACATTTCTCTAGGCTCTATGGTGCGTAAATTTGGATTTACAACCGGGAGAAGCATAGGGGTAGTTATTGCCCCATGTAATGTGTGAAACTTTCCAATCCTAGCTGCTCCATCTCGACTAATTATCTCGAATTTGCCCCAATCTTGTGGCCTGCATGACTCTGGTTCTGACTTCATAAAATCACATCGCATCAAGTAGATTTCATTGTTCCTCGTCATTTCTTGAGATTACTTTGATAATGGTTTTTTTATCGATTAGTTGCATTTGAACTAAGTCTCCGGAATTAATATTCATAATCGGATCTGCGTCGAAGCTATGGGCATAAGGAGTACCCAACAAAGAAGCCGCTGGAAGTGTCAAGGGACACACATCACTATTGATTATGCCCATTGGCCCCCTCCCAGTGTAGATTAGCCCCATGAGGACAAAGGGAGCAACAGTTGATCCGGATCCCTTCGGATAGATTAGAACTGTATCTTTTATTGGCGTACCATCTAATGGGTGACCTGGCTCTTCGATCACTCCCGTATCCCTGTTTACGTAACCGAGGTAAGTTATCGGTACGTCTGTTACAAGCGCCCTCCCTGTAATAGACCAGTTTTTCTGACTAGGTATTCCATGACCATTAGCCTGAAAATTTCCAGATACATTGACCTTTGAACTTGGAATCGTCTTGGCAATCCCCGACTTCAGTGTTGGCCTTGGGGAGGACAATAGACTAGGGTCAAATGCGTGAGCGACGCAATCTTCTATGGTTGCAACGCTTGTTGGCATTTTATTCAAACCGCTAGTGAGATAATGCTCAGCTTTGAGAGAATTAGTAAGCAGATGGTTGTAGTTCTCCCTGTTGTAGGGAGTAACTTCTGGGCATGTGTCCTTCAAGACTAATGCACCCCCCTCCTCTAAGATATCGAGTGTCCCATCCGCTTCTATCAGATCATAATTATGGGAACTCATGAAGACCCAGAGCCTATGATTTTGAATCTTCTCTCCGAGTTCCATCCTTGAGCGCATAAATGCCGCTGTCGACCGAGCCTCACCTACACTGGCCTGAGGGCATCCAATCACAACAAGGTCGACTATTCCCTTGGGTGACAACTCGCGATACCTCTCGGACAAATCTGACTGATTGAAATGAAGAATCCCCTGAAAATTTTCTACATCTGGGGCATCATCGGTGATTCCATCAGCCCAAAGCATTGGACAGCCGTAATTTGCTGCCGCGGCTGTCAATGCCTTCTTCATTTCGAATGTTGGAATTGGGAGTCCAATGATTCTCGGCATTGGGCCCCAAGGAAGTTTCCATTCTGGCTGAATCTGCTTTCCTATCCAGTCTCCCAGAATACTCCAATCTGTCATGTCCTCCATCCTACAATCGACATGAACCAATATGTTTGGAGCTCTATTTTTCTCTAAATGAAGTCCCCATCTTGGAGCCCAACCAGTCAATGCAGTCGCCAATGCTGAGAGGCCTGACTCCCTGTTCGTCACCAGAGATGTGTATGAATTTGAGAAGCAAACCGCATTTGACTCTGCCCATGATCCTATTCCTTTTTCCTCTTCAATACCCCTGTCATAAGGGGTACAAGAGAGAGTAGCATCAATACCCAGCTCAGAATATGAATGAACGATTTCGAACTGCTGTTCTAGAAAATCAGGATATTGTATATCCATTTCCTCCATTTTTTCATGGTCGCATCCAGCAGAATTCAGGGTAGTTGGTATAGCAACCTTGCCGTTTTTATCACCTGATAAGTCAGCTAAGAATCGTCTTAGACCGTGCCCCCCAGTAATCACACTAACCCCTGAAACATGAGCATGGGATGCTCTGATGAATTCCTTTGCGCCAGCAGTCGATGCTAGATCAACGACCAGGCTAGCTGCTTTCTGCTTAGTGGGGCCGTGATCGCCGTCAAGCATCGAAGCCAATTCTTCAGGGACCTCCATGCATTCGGACTAGCTAGGAGCCACTTCAAGATTGGTGTTCGAATGTGGTCCTGTTTGTGGTAAAGTGATGTGATGTATGGCGGGGAACTCCATATTATCAACTGGTAGTTGCTCGCCTAGATTGCAGGAGCTGTGGTGTAATGGCGGTCAAGAAAGCCTATGGCGTATATCATGCAGATGGAGGAATAATAGGGGAGCTTGCCTATGTTTGGGGCAAAATAAGGGGCACTGCCCATTGCGCCCTGTGTGACATCACTCACAGGGGAGTATCTACTAAGAAAGAATGGAGGGAAATGATATCCGGCTTGGATTTCGAAATCGAGCTTCTGCACCTAAATGAGCAGTTTCCTGAGCTAGAGGAGATTACTATTGGTAAGACTCCATGTATTGCCATAGAGCGAGATGGTGTAATAGAGATCATCTTGGATGCCATTCAGCTGGAAGGATGCGGAAAATCAGTCGACTCATTTAGAAAGACATTGGAATCCGCATTGGATTCATAGGTATAGAGGTGATTGATGTGGATGATAACGATATACAACATGCTGAAATTGATTTGGAACCAACCTCTGGAGTCCAAGAAAAGCTTGTCCCTGAGAGAGTTGTTGATGGTCTTCCCACAATGTATTGTTTTGAAACCTGCCCATTCTGCTTCAAAGTCAAAGCCCTATTGGGGAGCAGGGGGGTTGAATACTCCAAAGTTGAGGTTGATCCAACATTCAAGACACAACTGAAGTGGTCTGATTGGACTGCTGTGCCAGTTTTCGTCGACAGGGACGGGACCCAAGTGAACGACTCGAATTATATCTTACATTATATCGATGAAAACGGAACTAACGAGTTTCCAAGGATGGGAGAGGATTCCGAGCAGGACGAGTGGATGGATTTTTCCAATTTGATTCTTGGAAAATCGATTGTCGCCGTGATTTACAAATCATACAGAACCTCCCTACAAGCACTGGATTATGTCACTAGAGTCGATAATTTCTCTTTCGGCACCCGTTTAGTGAATAAGTGGGCAGGAGGGGTAATAATGAGGATGGTTGGCAAGTCCAGAGCGAAAATGTTCGACCTGCCCCCTCGGGAGAACCTCAAATTCCAACTTGACCATATGTCGGGTGGCATAAAGGGTGACTTTTTTGGAGGAGACACTCCCAATGGTGCGGACTTTGCTAACTTTGGCATTCTAAGGTCGATGGAGGGTCTTTACGGATTTGATATCGTGGAGAGCCATGCTTCGGTTTGGCCGTGGTATCTGAGGATGAAAGTCTCTTCTGGCATATGAGTTATTCATCGGAGAGCTTTGACTCGATCTTAGATAGTATGTCCCTAATCTCAACTAAGACATCGTTAGAGTTGGCTTGGGAGGAAGTAGCCGGGGGAGTTAAGGCGAGAGAGTCTCTTTGTCTTAGCACAAGGTCACGGAACTGGTTCGCATTCCTGACGCCTGTAAGTATGAATGGTGCTGCACCTGCGGTCTCGAACTGCATCCTGACTACCCCGAAGGCGCTTAGGATTGGACCCTCATGGATGGAAACATCGGTCAGCTTATCGAGGGCTATATTCTGCTGTTTCTTGAACAACCATCCCATACGCATGTTGATGGAGCGGTCAGTTAGAGCTCCACTCATATGCTCGTACTGTTTCTTATGAACAAGCCATCCGAAGGGAATCCAAATCGGCATGAGGATGATTCCAACCACTGACATAAGAAGTCCAAAATTTGCTGTCATCCACCAGTAAATTATAATCTTACTATCGAATTCTACGGCCATTAATTGGTTACTATCAGCATAGCTGGTCTGTATCTGTGACCCATCGCTCATGATGGAAGCGGGAGCAGATTTGTAATTTAACTCAGCGGTCGCTTTTCTTGAATACTGGAATTGGGTTCATCTTATGTGAATTGGCCTTGTTGAGTTGCATGTATCTTTCCATGACCTGCTTTTGCCTCTCATCCAGCTCTTCTCCTGAGGGCCTCTCGACCTCCCTCATGGCCCACTCTAGTTCCTGATATGTGGCCCCTATCTGGTCTTCATCGGTCCTACCGTCATCCCAGAGTCCATCTGTTGGCGCAGCTTCCTGAATTTCTTGGATGACCCCAAGAGAGTCGGCTAGTGAGAAAACCTCGGACTTGTATAAATCTGCTATAGGAGATATGTCCACTCCCCCATCTCCATATTTGGTGTAGAATCCTACTCCAAAATCTTCTACCTTATTCCCTGTACCCACAACTATCCCATTGTTGGAACTGGCCATGGAGTACAGAGTAGCCATCCTCAATCTAGCTCTGGTGTTAGCCAAAGAAAGATCATCGGCCCCTTTTTCGGTTAGAACCGTGCTAATTGAGTCAAATGTTTCGGATAAATCTACGATATGATTTTCTACATTGTTCCAATTTGAAGATAGCCATTCACAATGTTTCATTGAGAGATTGTTCTGGGATTCAATTTGGTAAATAGGCATACTGAGGGCGATGGTCCTTAACCCGGTTTTGGCACACAGAGTGGATGTTACAGCCGAGTCTATTCCTCCTGAAACTCCCACTACTAGAGTTGTTATCCCGTTACTTGTAGCATAGTCCGATATCCATTCAGTAATCTGTTCACCTAGCCTTTTCCAGTCCTGCATGATAAATCACCTAATGACAAGCTAATCCGTACTTCTTGAGTCTCCAGTAGTTGTATGGCCATGGAGTGATGAATCCTACGAACAACATAATCGGAATTACCCACCATGTCAATGAAGGCTCTCCCATGATTAAAAGATCAGTGGCATTCATGGAAGCTTCCATTGCTATCATCGAAATAAGAGACATCCCAATAGCTACTCTGAATGCTTCTCTAATTCCTCCCATCTGTTTGATTAAGATGAAGGTCTCAAGTGCGATTGAAGTCATGATCCCATTGAACATTGCAAGCATCATAATCGACATTGCAGACCAGCCAAGAGCATCAAGATATGGAATAAATTGGAAAGCAGCAATTGTTCCGAAATCGCCAATACTACAGCCAATCAAGCACCACTTGGTATTGTGTGCGGACTGCCTCCACACAGAACCGTCTTTCCAGTTGAATTGTTCGGACTCTCCGTCTACAGAATATCCGGCATTCATGATCGCGAGTCTGATATTTTCATCGTCTGGTAAATTATGAGTGACTATTGCCTTACCTGAATCGTGAGACACATCTACCTCGGAAACTTCCACTATGGAGTTGATTGCTTTGGTTACATTCGAGGCGCAGCCATCACAAGTCATACCCCCAACATCGAGTGTGATGGTTCTGCTCATACAACAGCGTTACAGAGGACGTTTTTGAACCCTGCTAGAGAAGACCTTCTCTCTGGAAGAACGAGGCATATTCAATACGAAGTCTGGACTCGCCCCGGCCATGGTAGTGCCGAGGCCGGCCGGTGAGTTCGATCCTGTCGTGCTGGAGAATTCATTGATGGAAGTATGGAGGTCCGAGGGGACTTTCACCAAGTCAATAGAATCTAGAAGGGCCAATGGAACTCCTTTCACCTTTCTGGAAGGGCCCCCCACTGCCAATGGGAAACCGGGAATCCATCATGTAATCTCGAGACTGTTCAAGGACATGGTGTGCAGATGGAAGACGATGCAAGGGCATGTGGTTGAAAGAAAGGCAGGTTGGGATACTCACGGCCTACCTGTAGAGATTGAGGTCCAGAAGCAATTAAACCTAATGTCCAACGAAGAGATTGAAGCTTATGGCATGAAAGAATTCAACGAGAAATGTAAGGAGAGCGTGTGGACTTACGAAGAGACCTGGAGGGAAATGACAGAGAGGATGGGTTTCTGGGTTGACCTTGATGACCCCTATGTAACACTCCATGACCAATACATAGAGTCGGCATGGTGGTCATTGAAGCAGATGTTCGATAAGGGCCTTCTATTCAGAGGCCATAAGGTTCTGCCATATTGCCCTCAAACGGGAACTAGCTACTCTAGCCACGAGGTTTCCCTGGGATACAAAGAGGTTACTGAGCCTGCAGTCTTCGTGAAATTCAAGCTTCTGGACGATGAAGCTTCTGTATTGGCCTGGACTACTACTCCTTGGACACTTCCGGGCAATGTAGGTCTTGCGGTTGGTCCAGATCTGACCTATTGCAGAGTGAAGATAACCTCTGGTCCGTCTGATACGTGGGAAGGCAGAGGAGGGGCAGAGGTTGGCGAAGAGTTGATTTTAGCCAAGGACCTGATTGGGAATGTATTGAGAAACCATATGGAGGTTTTAGATGAGTTTCCTGGTTCAGAAATAATTGGGAGATCATACAAGCCACTTTTCCCGGGGGCCATTGATGGAGAGGGGCACCCATCTGCATGGACCATAGTTGGGGCGGACTTTGTCACAACCACTGATGGAACCGGGGTCGTCCACACCGCGGTAATGTATGGTGAGGACGACTACAGTCTTGGAATGGAAGTCGGATTTCCAGCGCAACATACCGTGGGGATGGATGGCAAATTTATCCAAGGAACCCACAAGGATATTGATGGCAAGTATGTCAAACAGTGCGATGATATTATCATTGATTTACTGGAGAAGGAAGGGCTCCTTTACAGAGAGCATTCGTATACGCACGATTATCCACACTGTTGGAGGACCGACCATCCGTTGCTGTACTATGCAATGGACAGCTGGTTCGTCAGAATGACTGCAGTGAAAGAAAAGATACTACAGTACAACTCAGAGGTCGAATGGGCACCTGAGTGGACTGGTTCCAAAAGAATGGGAGAATGGCTATCCAATATCAAGGACTGGGCAATCAGCAGGGAAAGGTACTGGGGCACCCCTTTGCCAGTATGGATTTGCAAGGAATGTGGGAGCGAACATTGTGTTGGAAGTATAGAAGAGCTCTCGGAAATGAAGACTGAATCCTCAGAAATGCCACCGGAATTACACAGACCGTATGTTGACGAGATCACCCTCTCTTGCCCGCAAGTGGAATGCGATGGCGAGATGATTAGGGAGCCATATGTAATGGATTGCTGGTTCGACTCTGGTTGTGCGTCATTCGCTCAATGGCACTACCCCTTCGAAAATGGGGACAAGTTTGATGCCTCGTTTCCAGTCGATTACATCTGTGAAGCAGTAGATCAAACCAGAGGTTGGTTCTATTCCTTGATGGCGGTTTCCACTACAGTTTTCGATAGCATATCCTATCGTAGATGCCTATCTCTTGGCCACATTCTCGATAAGGACGGGAAGAAGATGAGTAAGTCGAAGGGAAATGTCGTTAATCCCTGGGACCACTTCAACAAGGAAGGCGCTGATTCGATCAGATGGTATATGACAACTCAGAGTGCCCCATGGTCGCCCACGAACTTTGATCCAAATGGAGTAAGAGAGTCTTATGCGAAGATGTTTTTGACATTGTGGAATGTATACAAGTTCCATGCCGATTACGCCTCACTAGATGGATTTGATGCCTGTAATGAGGACACATTTGTCCCACTAGAAAAGAGAAGCCATCTTGACAGATGGATTTTATCGAAGGCTTCATCGATGGCCCAGGAATATCATGATAAATTCGTTCGATGGGACTTTCATAAAGCCGGGAGAGATCTCGAGACTTTCGTAGTGAATGATCTTTCAAACTGGTATGTTAGAAGGTCACGAAGGAGGCTGTGGAATGAAGTGGATAGTATGGACAAGCATTCTTGTCAGAACACACTTCATGAAGTTCTCCTGATAGTTTGTAGGCTTATGGCTCCAGTCTCACCTTTCGTATCTGACGCGATACATAGGGGGCTGACTGGGTCGTCTGTTCACTTGGCGGATTGGCCTGTTGGTTCTGATATTATTGAGAGTGCCCTTCCTCCAGTTGATCCCTTGGTAGAAATGGAAATGGAGTTAGTTAGGTCAATTGCTGAGGCAGGCAGGAGAGTAAGAGTAGATGCTGGGAGGAGGCAGAGGCTCCCCTGTAGGTCTGGATGGATAGTAGGCGGTCCCGACCTCTCGAGCTTCCATGAAATTCTTTCGGAGGAGCTTAATGTTGAGGAAATCAGCGTCATAGACGACTTGGATACTTTCCAGAAGATAGAAATTGTGCCTAATAGGAAGGCTCTTGGAGCCAAGTGCAGAGCTGACCTCCCGAAAGTTCTCTCTGAGTTGCAAATGATTGATCCAGAGTCATTACTACTTGAGATTGAGGCTGGAATTGCTGCTGTTGGAGGGTATGAAATAAATGACAGTGATATTGACATAAAGAGAGTTGAAAGGGAAGGTTTTGCTGCTGAAACGCTCTCCGGAGATTATGGGGATGTCTCACTGGTACTGGATATGGAAATTGATGAAGATCTCCTTTCCAAAGGCCTCTCCAGAGATATAATTAGGAGAATTCAGGCAAAAAGAAAGGATCTGGACCTAGAAATTGAGGCGACAATAAATCTTAGTGTTTGGATTGAAGACGGTAAATTATCCAATCGAGACTGGGAGCGAGTAGTTTCTGAGACTCGCTCAGAGAAAGCATATCTCAACGAGGGAGTGGCTAATGATGGCGCCATAGAATTCGAGGTAGATGGAGTGAAGATATCGGTCCATATCGAGAAGACTTGAGACAAGTCTATCTCTATTATTAGTCGGTTGGAATCGTGCTTCTCCCTCTAGAATGTTTGAGATTTTGCTATGTATCCTGGTGGCAGTAATAACTCCAGAGAGAACAATGGATCAGGGTCGGTAGAATCCTGATACGCTATGAATGAGCCACCATCTGGAAGGATCCCCATACTGGCGAAGTCAAATCTGATGTCATTTCCTGCTCCTGATGTGGAGTCAAGATCGCCCTGCCCGATATATGTCCTTGAGTCTGGAACCATACTCTCGGAGAAGTCCCTGACATGCCAGGCTATATCGACATCGGGCCCGGAGGAGCTCTGATACCTCACATTAAGAACGAATAAGTCGTGTATCCCGTTGGAGTGAAATTCCCACTCTTCCAATCCTGTGGCCTCCATTGAAAGGTCATAGGATTGGTTCTGCCATGTCTCCCCGCCATCCCAAGAGAGCAGATGGGTGAGGTTGGAATTACTCGTAGTGACGCAATGTAGAGCTGTTGATGAGTCAAATGCACAATACTGAGATGGTAGGGAATTCCCACCTAAAGTAACACCTGTCCACCAATTGAGCGAAGTATCAAGAAATGCATCCCTGCCATCAATGAAGTAGTCTGGGAAGTACAGGCCTCCTGAGGGAACCGGGAAAGCCCTCATCTCTTTATGGGGCTTAGTGAAATCCCACTCAGTGCCCAGTTCAGAAGGATCAAGGTCTACCTCCATTATATCCAAATCAGCATCTCTATCTGGGAAGCCAAAGTATTCGTAATTCAATCCATCAGTAGAAATCTGGCCTCCTACATTCTGTACTTGATGCCAGAAGTTGGAAATTACAAGACTGGCCCATGGGCCATTGCCATAGAGTCCGCCGTTAATCGGGCCTATTACCTCGACTTGCCAAGAACGATCATAGAAAGGCTCTGGAGTTCTATTGAAACACCAACTCCACTCTTCGTCTTCGGCGTCATAAAAGAACGCATAGAATTGATCGGCTCCACTCGCACTTGGATATGGGAACCACCCCATGGAAATAATGTCCCCATTGGTCGCCTGAACTATACTTCCCTCTCCAAGTCCCTCCTGTCCAGGTACTGTTGGCTTGGGTTCCATGCACCCCAGCTGAGAGAATATCGAGGGCCGATACTCCTGCCAGGTATGCCCCCTATCTTCGGACCAAGTGGGGTATTCCCCTCCAAAATTCATTATCCAACCCTCCTTGGTGGCGGCGAGGTAGTGTTCACAGCAATTGCCTCCCTCGACATTCCCAAAAACCGCCCATTTGTTGCCAGTCTCGTCCCAGATTTCATCTGAGAATGGCTCTCCTATTGTGAAATTTCTCACACAAGGAGTACTGAAACAGGAATCTGTGTGACTCATCGGATCATCGATAAATTCCATTTCTCCGTACCATTTTGGATATGGGACACTCAGATTCTCAATAATTGCATCATGTATACATCCAGACAGTGAAACAGAGGAGAGCATGATTGTAACGAGTGCGACACAGGTAGACCTAATGCCAGACATGGTGGCTGGGCAGAAATAGTGCTATTTCGCACTTCGCACTCAATGCTCCTGCATAGTTGGGTTGAAGTCATATCATTCCGTCGGGATATCATGCGCGCCGGGTCAGTTGTCGTGACTGCCTTGATGATTCTAGTGGTATCATCGCCGATTATCACTACTTCAGCGCAAGGAGCTGGTGATTCAGTCATTATCAACGAAATATACGTATCTCCAAATAGTGAGGAGTACGGGGGGATAGATTGGAATGGAGATGGAGAAATTGGAAGGTTCTCCAATCAGTTCCTGGAATTGCACAACCCCACTGATTCTGCAATAGATATAGGGGGATGGTGGATAGATGACTTGGAGAATGGCGGTTCGCCAATGTGCAGCATTGCCTGGGGAACTGTCATGGAACCAGGATCATATGTGGTATTCTACAGGGCGCAGACACAGATCGAATTCAATTACTGGGAAGGAGATACAGTCAGAATCACTAATCAAGCCGGTGCTGAAATAGATTCTGTAAGCTATGATGCTGAAGACTCGGACTACGGCATACCCTACGGATATGATGCTAATGGTAGCTGGTCAAAGCTCTCTGACCAAAGTCCAACTCCAGGAGGCCCCAATGATCAAGAATGGGTAGGTGTCAATCACTTAATGGGGAGCTGTTACCCTCAACAGCCGGAAGAGGATAATATTCACAGAGGGGAATACATCTTAGAGGGAAGGATTGTGACCATGGAGTCACAAAATGACGTCATAGACGATGGAAGGATACTGATTGTTGATGGAATGATTGAGGAAATTTGGAGCTCCTCTGAACCGGATCCAGAATCAGCGGAAGGAGTGGTGTCAATTCCCACTAGTGGTACCATTTACCCAGGTTTTATAGATCCGCACAATCATGCAAAATACAATTTGATCCCACTCTGGGACCATGGAACCGATGGATGGGATAATAGATATCAGTGGCAATCTTATTCAGGATACAGTGATGCCAAAGATATTGGTTGCTCTATTGAAGATTCATCTGCGATGAGGTTTGCTGAATTAAGAGCGATAGCAGGTGGCAATACCGCCTTGCAAGGAAGTGCAAATCGAAATACGGACACATTTGAGACAATGCTTGCGAGAAACATAGAGCTCTACAATTTCGGTGGAGATGGGATATGGACAAAGGTAACAGAGTTGGAATCAGAGTACGAAGGCAACCACATAAAGGACAGAAATTCATCTGGAAGTCTAAATGCATGGTTCATACATCTCGCCGAGGGAATCGATGAGTCCAGCAGAGCGGAGTTTGATATTCTTGTTGAAAATAACCTTCTCGTAGGGGAGATAGTGATAATTCATGGTACGGGATTAACCCAGACTGAATTCTCAGCATTGGGATCTGTTGGGGGAAGCCTTGCATGGTCTCCCACATCCAACCTTCTCCTATATGGGGAAACCACAGATATAGCCACTGCAAAGACGGAGGGAGTTAACATCATGATTGGTCCGGATTGGTCTCCTTCTGGCTCAAAGAGCTCCATGCATGAGCTGAAGACAGCTGATTGGTGGGACAGGAACGTACTGGGTGATATATTCACAGATTTTGAGTTGGTTCAGACAATTACTACCAACATAGTTGATGCAATTGGTTGGTCGGAATATACTGGCAGGATCAGAGAGGGACTTGCCGCCGACCTAGTCGTATTGGACACATTTGAGGCGGATCCATACAGAAATGTGATTGAGGCGGTGGACCCTGATGTCAGATTGGTTGTTGTTGGCGGACTCCCCGTTTTTGGAGACGTAGACATAATGCAGGCTTTGGATGATGAGACGGAGATAATCCATGGAGAAGGTTTTTCGAAAGCGATTGACATAACTTACGAAGGCGTTCCTGAGGCTCAGCAATCTTACTCAGAAATGATAGACTACCTTAGTGGTTGTAACGATGGCAAGGACGTCCCTATCGAATATCTCTTCACAATGGGGGACGAGAGATACTTCGATGTTCTGAATAGGACTCCTTCTTTTCAGAATGGAAGAAATATCGATTTATGGTCTGAATTCTATGATATAGAGCTTGATGAAGAGGGGCACAGAATTGGCGGTACGGTAGGAGGGGCCGACCCCATAGTGACAAATATCTCTAATGGTGACGGACCCGTGGTTGTCAGTCGTCCAACTCTCCCTGACTTTTTCGACAGTTATGGACCTAGAGGTGGATACGTCCCCCACATCACAACTCTGGAGGAAGGTGTGCATCTCGAAGAATGTCTTTCAGAGCATCCGTCCCTAGTGGAAAGAGAAGGGCAGAAGCTCCTTTGTGGCTCCATACTAGTAGTTATGGAGGAAACGGAAGATTGTATTGTTTCAGGATTGACAACATTCTGTCAGCTTGAAGTATCTAAATCCTTTACTGTACCCGGAAGAATTTGTACAGATGCTGGGGATTATCCTGCAGAAGTCGAATGTAGGCACAATGTCGAGTACATTCAGGATAACTCATTCGGAGATTCCGGGCAGGATGGAGATGCGGGAGAAGGCGATTCAAGCGAGGACGGTTTTGTAATACAGGCAACCATTGGAATTATTCTAATCATAGGTTTCTTAGCGGTCCTGAATCGAGGAAATTTCAATCTATTGAGCAGAGAAAAAGAGTGATTTGGGCATCCTGTCTCAGATAATTCGCCATTTTGTTCCCTCGGGGGTGTCTTCAACTGTTACCCCCATCTCATTAAGCTCGTCTCTGATTCTATCTGACTCGGACCAATCCTTTGATGCCCTCGCATTCTCCCTCATCTCCAGAAGCTTACTAACCTCTGGTTCAATTTCGGATCTTCTGGAAAGCTTTCGTCCATAGAACTCTAATGCCTCCTTCCTCGGGGGCAAAATCCCCAATACCTCTCCTGCGAATTCCTCCAACCAGGAAACATAGCCACCGATAACCTTCGACTCTCTAGCCTTAGACTGAAGAAGTGAGGAAAGCTCCTTGACGACAGTCTGGATTTCAACAAGGGCCGTTCTAGTATTGAAATCATCATTCATCCCATTAGTTACCCTCTCAGAAGAATGAGCTAAGAACTCAATATCATGGTAGCTACTATGCTCTCCATGTGAGATGTGGAGAGCCTCTGAGTAGGAGGAAATTAGACGGCGATAGTGTGTTGTAGAGTCTTCGATCATAACCGCATTGAAGTCTACTGGTTGCCTATACGGGGCATTGATTAATGCATACCTAAGGGCTAATGGATCGATTGACACAAGCGCATCCCTAACAGTCCAGAAATTACCATCTGATTTACTCATCTTTTCTCCATCGACATTTATCATTCCATTGTGCAACCAATATTGGACTACTGGATCATGTCCGAGGCAACATTCCGATTGGAATATCTCCGCTTCATGATGAGGGAATAGCAGATCGGACCCCCCTCCATGTATGTCGAATCTCTCCCCGAGGTGTTTCAAAGACATCGCAGAGCACTCTATATGCCAACCAGGCCTTCCAGCACCCCATGGACTATCCCAGCTAGGCTCCCCCTCTTTGGCCGCCTTCCATAATGCGAAATCCCGATGATCCCTCTTTCCTGTCCCTGATTTGCCGACTCTTCCTCCGGCTCCTTTTCTGACCATTTCAAGAGTCTGCCCCGTTAATTGGCCATATTTTTCTGGGGCGGTGTCTATCTCAAAATAGACCCCATCAGCAGAAACATAGGCATGATTCTTTCTTATCAGTTCCTCGATCATCTCTATTATCTCTGGTATGGTCTCTGTGACTCTGGGATAGCTGTTGGCCCTAATCACATTCAATTTATCCATCACAGTGAAATAATCTTCTATGTTTCTGTTGGCCACCACCAAGAAATCCACTCCTTCTTTCTGTGATACGGAGATTATCTTGTCATCGATATCGGTAAAATTCGAGATGTAATTTACATCATAGCCACTCTTCCTTAGCCACCTGACGATTATGTCGAATGCTATTGCCTGCCTAGCGTGTCCAATATGACTCGGGGAATAAGGAGTAATCCCGCATGCGTAGATTCCAATTTTGCCTTCTTCTAAGGGGGTGAAAACCCTCTTCGAACGAGACCTGGTATCATACACCCTGAGCGTCATTACCCCTTCTAGCGGGCCGACCGTCATCAACCTCTCGCAGCCTCAACGAGTGCCGAGAACAATTGTTCATGCCCCTTCCGCTCGGGATGCCATTGAACTCCGATACAGAATTTCTTATCGATTCTTTCTACTGCCTCGATTAAACCGTCATGTTGTGCGACGGCTGATATTGACAATTTTCCAGGTTCTGCGACACCTTGATGATGAGTTGAGTTTACGATAAATGATTCTCCCATTATCTTCTCGAGCAACGATCCCTCCTTTGCAATAACAGAGTGATCAGTAGAGGTTCCGTCATATCCCCCGTGCCCCTCATGCCCCGGGGTGTCATCCAGGTGCTGATGGAGACTTCCTCCATGCACGACGCTGAGAATTTGCATCCCTCGGCAAACCCCCAACAATGGCATGTCTCTTTCTAATGCCTCTGAAATTAGCGCGATTTCTGTTTCGTCTTGTTTGGGATAAAATTCCACTGTCATTGGTCCAGCCTCCTGATTGTAAAGAGCTGGAGATATATCGGGACCGCCGGAAACAATCAATCCGTCAATCATATCCAATAGCTTCGTAGTATCGATCGCTGGAGGGATAATCATGGGAATGCCCCCTGCCATTTCTATCATGGATACGTATGCTGATGGGAGAATTGCCGCATGTCTATGCCAATTGCCGTAGACTGTCTCACGCATGAAGCAAGTTACGCCAATTATTGGCTTCAATTAAACACCCGAAGATTCCCTGAGCATCCGGGCATGCCTAAATGATTTGATACCAGCAACCAAGAAAATAGACCCTATTGTCAGTAGAGTGAATAATGAAGCGATAGTTAGGTTGGAGTCGGGAGCTCCCATTGCTACGACCATTGCGATTGGCATGACTACCATAAGTAGTGCCAGAACCATTGATGCGTGCATGAGGTGATGACGCTTGTCTGGCATCCTTTCTGATAGCATTCCCAGAAACAAAAGGGGAACTCCCATGAATGTTGGAATCATTGCAGTAATCGAGGATTGACCTGATATGATGTAAACTGCGATACCGAAGATTGCGAGAATGGAGCCGAGAATTTTAGCCAAATCGGGTACAGACCTTCCAAAGAACGAGAACACATCTTCCATGACTGGCCCTGGGTGGTATTGCTTATGACGTTCTCTGTATTCAGTTCTGAGGAAATGAAGTCTCATCAAACTAGATCTGATAGTGATGATTTCCAGATTCTGGCTTTTCCTGTTCTGTTTTTGGTCTTGTCATGAATCTCCAAATCCCTAGCCACGATCTGTTCCCAGAGTAGTTCGGCCACATCAAGGACCTCCATATCGGCTCCAACGGCGTCTAAGCCATCCTTTACCATAACAGAGCAGAAAGGACAGCCTACAGCTACAGTGTCGCAACCAGTCTCTGCAATCTCTGCTGCTCGAATCTCATTAACTCTCTTATCAGCATCTTCCTCCATCCACATTTGGGCCCCCCCTGCACCACAGCAGAATGAGTCCTTGCCATGCCTCTCAGTTTCTTTGTCGACCCCACCGATCACCGATCTTGGGGCATCCAGGATATCTCCAATCCTTCCCAAGTAGCATGGATCATGGAAAGTGATGGACCTTCCATTCTTCTCGGCCTCTGGGAGCTTTCCCTCCTTTTGCAACTTCGCTATAATTTCAGAGTGATGAAATACCTCCAAATCATCTCCGCCAAAGTCTCCATACTCCTTCCCTAGCGTGTGGAAACAATGGGGGCATGAAGCCACAATTCTCTTGACGCCTAATTCTTGAAACGTCGACATGTTTGTCTCCGCCAGCATCTGGAAAAGGTACTCATTGCCCGCTCTTCTAGCGGGATCCCCAGAGCATCCTTCTTGCATACCAAGAATCCCCACATCGAGTCCTGCTTCTTTTAGGAGGGATATAGTCGATCTTGCTACTTTCTGATTCCTCTCATCGAAGCTTGCCGCACAACCAACGAAGTAGATATATTCTGCTGGCTCGCCAATTTTCACTCCCAAATCAGAGGCCCAATCTGCCCTCTCATGCGCCCCAAAGCCATATGGGTTGGAGGCAGACTCTATATTGCCCATGGCAGTGTTAAGGACTTCTGGATATTCCATAGTTTCCATCATGGCATTTCTCCTGAGATCTGTGAGCTTTGGAACGTGTTCAATGTACAGTGGACAGACATCTACGCATGCGTTGCAGGTTGTGCATGCCCACACAGCCTCTTCTGTAATCCTCTCAAGGATTGTTTCATCGGGCTGGTTTCCTGAAAGGAGGATCGGGGCATGCTCATTCGCGTAGTTCCTGACATCGTGAATAACCTGCATAGGATTGAGTCCCTTACCTGATGCATATGCGGGACAAACATCCTGACACCTAGCACATGACGTACATGACCATCCGTCGATTAGTTGCCTCCATGAATACTGATTGTACGTACTAACCCCGAAGGAGTCTATATCTAGATCTTCCAAAGGAACAGCCTTGCCATCATCTCCAAGTGCTAGTGGCCTCATTCTCGCCATTGGTCCAGCGTCATGAAAGAAGACGTTCGGAACAGCCATAACTAGGTGCATGTGTTTTGAGAGTGGGATTAAGAAAAGAAAAACTGAGATTGCCAGCATATGAGCCCAATATGACAATATTACTGTCTGTTCTGAAAGGCCTCGTTCCGAAAACCAATATCCTATTGGTTCCCAAAAAGCACTTGGTGACTCGGCGGACTCAACCATGAATGAGGTCGTGGTAATCGTGAATATTAGCAACAGTATGGCATTTCCCTCAAGCTGGGACTTTCCTTTGAGTTTCTCTGGTGTGAAGACCACTCTACGGGTTAGTGCACTAACGCACCCAATCAGAGCCATGAAGTATCCCAGCTCAACCATCCCATTCCAAGGCCCGACTAAGATTTCTGGAAGTACCTTCTCGGAAAATGCATTTGCAGTTGCTAGATCGAACATGTCCGTCGATAGCATGAGGAACCCCCAGAACATCAGAACATGCATTATCCCTGCAACCTTATCTCTGAGGACTTTCTTCTGGAACAGCCATCCTGAGATGAACTCTCTAATTCTTACACTCCAGGAGTCAAACCTGCTATCAGGTGAACCCAACATGACCAGCCTAGTTGCCTTCTGAACCTGATAAGTGAAGAAACCGATAGAGATGACCCCGATTGCCAGCAATATGTGCCAACCCTCCAATGGGCCATACGACTGCAACAGTGGATGTTCCATAATTTCACATCTCGGCAACTGCCTTGGTTAGGCCAAACGGTAGTTGGACTTGAAGGAACCGATGCAAACCCCACATCCCAATGCTCATTTCCCTTGACTATGGGCGGGATGTATGGTCACTGCATTCGCGCCGGGCAAATGTATTCTATTTGGGGAGCATGCGGTAGTTTACGGAGAGCCAGCAGTTGCCGTATCAATTGACGCAGGTGTAGAAGTTACAATTAGTGAGTCAAATAAATGGATCTTGGAGGGGATGCCTTTCGAGCCGTCTAGACATCCTCATATTTCTCACATAATCAATGATATTTTTCAGTATAGGGGAAATCCTCTGAAAATTGATATCAGGAGCAGTCTTTTCTCGGCGGCTGGACTTGGTTCGTCCGCCGCACTCTCCAATTCAATGGGGGCGGCATTGCATCAGTTCACTAAACCAAATGAGCCACTAGATCTAATTTCTCTCGCCAAGATAGGGCACTCAGCTGAGGCGAATGCCCAGCAAGGAAGGGCAAGCCCTACAGATACCGCAACAAGCGCACTTGGGGGATGTATCGTTGTTTCTGGCCAGAAGGTCAGAGGGACTCGGCACGTATTCGACGCAACTCTGGAGACTCCTGAAGGAAGTAGATCATGGTCAGTCTGTGAGGCGACATTACCGGAAATTGAAGATATCTGGATAGTCCTAGGATTTACAGGAATTGGATCGCCTACCGGGAAAATGGTGGAAGGAGTGTCAGAACTCATTGGGAGAGAGCCAAAGAAAATGGATGAGATCAGGGCAATTGGGAACATAACATCCTCCGGACTTGATTCGCTGTCTGCAGGAGATATGGAAGGAGTAGGGTCGGCAATGAACTCCTGTCATGAAAGGCTTCGTAACCTCAGAGTCAGTTGCCCTGAGCTTGAGAATCTGATTTCTGCCGTAGAGAGTCATTCACTCGGGGCCAAGCTGACTGGAGCTGGAGGGGGCGGTTGCATGGTTTCCCTTACTCGTCATCCGAAGAGAGTCGCTGAATGCATAGAAATCGCAGGTGGGATGCCACTAGTCTCGAAGCTCGGGTCGGGGGGTGCGCGGATTTTATGAGCATAAAGAGGAGTTCACCAGATTTTCCATACTGATATCCTTTATAAGAAGAATATAACTGCGACGGCTCATGCTAAGCGATGAAGAACGCCTAACTGTAGTGAATGTTGTAGCGTCGACCAGAGTTGCAGAGGAGCTAGACCTCCCAGATATTGCAATTCAACTAAATTGTGAATACGAGCCTGAACAATTCCCTGGAGTGGTTTACAGGGTAGTGGATCCAAAATTGGCGATACTTATGTTCAGATCCGGCAGAGCTGTCTGCACTGGTGGTAAGAACCAACAGAATATCGAAACGGGGATCGAGAGGATGATAGGGGATCTAAGAGCTGCGGGAATTTCTACATGGGATGTTGCTGATGTCGATATTGAAGTGCAGAACATGGTTGCTACCTACTCACTCTTCTTCCCCGAAGACTACACTGGAGTAGCTAAGATGGATGATATTAACACCAAAGTCATTGATGAGGCTAATGGGATTAGGGCCGCAACTGATGAGGAGGTTGAAAATGAGGACCCAAGGATTAGGGGCATTAAACAAGGAGAGCCATTAGCAGCTCTTCCCAGAAGACTCAATCTCAATAACCTCACATTCCATCTGCCTTTTGACAAAGTCGAGTACGAGCCAGAACAGTTCCCGGGACTAATTTACAGACTGGACTACCCGAAAGTAGTTTGTCTGATATTCGGAAGTGGCAAGATGGTTATCACTGGAGCAAGGGCCAAGGATCAGATCCTAGAGGCTGTCCAATTCATCCAAGATGAGCTTGCAGACCTCCCCGACTATCGAGCGATGTGATTAGCTCAGTCGATAGTCACATTGATTTGCCCCTTCTCCACAGGGGATGTATGGGTAAAGCCACCGCGTCGGCCGTACTGATTGCAATGATACTGATATCACAATGTGTGTTCCTGATATCACCAGAAGATCTGGCCGAGGTAGGAATTGATGAAAATGTATCAAGTTCATCGGATAGGAATACGGCAATAGCTGACTTACCCAGCTGGCGAGTAGGGGATAGATGGATTTACGACGGATACCTGGATGTCGGAGACTTTGTCAGTTCATCTGGAGTTTCGACGAATGTCCAATATCTGACTGGTACATTGGATAGGACAGTCACTGATATCTACACAACTACTGTTGATAACCGATCTACACTGGTATACGAGGCCCAGTCCCAAGGAACTTATGAAGCACAGAATGTCAATCTTGACGGTAATAATGGAGATCTGGAAATAGAAATGGATACTACTGAGCTGATTCGTGCCTCTGACTTAGCAGTAATAGAACAAGAAGCAACAATAGAGATTGACTTCGGATATAGGATTTTTTGGTGGACAATAAATATAGACGTCGCGGAGTTGACAATTACTCAAACTTATTCCCCTCCTACTGAAGGTTATGACTTCCCGCTCACTGTCGGAGACTATTGGACGTCCAACTATTACCAAGAGACAGAATATGAGGGCTCAAGTGATTTCGTAGACATCCCAGCAGACTCAGATTCCAGCGAGTTGAGGAGCTGGCAAGTGATGTCAAGAGGGGCCCCAGGGACGCCATACGCACAATGTCAGCAATCCTACAACGTAACAACATTCGATGCTAATGGTTCAGCTGACGGATATAGGTGGTTCTGCCCTGCTGTCAGAGGAGACGTGTCATCCAGTACTGACATCATAGACGGGATTAATGCATTTCATGAGCTTCAAAATTATATTCCGGAAGATGTTGCGAGAAGTAAGGAAATATCAGTTGATCTTGAATTTCCTCTTTCCCCACTCGATCTAAACACGACAGCAATACTCACTGTAACTCAGGATGGTTCGGCACTATCTGCCGGAAGCCAAGAAGTGGAGTTCCGATATGGAATTGACGGGGATATCAGAACAGTGACTACCTCATCTAACGGAACTGCGTATGTGGAGTTCAATTCCGGAAATTCCATAGACGACTCGCAGGGAGGTAGCGAGGCAGGAAGTCATGGTGTAATCGCATGGATTCCCTCCCAGAAGATTGTCGGAGTATCGACAATCACCATCGACCCTAATGTGAGTGCTGTTGACCTGGTGGCTATTTCCTCGGGGGTTACTGTTGAGAGGACAAGGGGGGGATCAACTACAACCCTTGCTTCCTCCACTGGCTTCAATGCTGTCCCCCAGGATACGTTAAGATTCTACATGCCGATACAGAATAGAGGGCTTTTGCCTTCTCCCGCGACTACAATGAACGTGGAGTCTCCTGATGGATCTGTACAGACTGCCCAAGTTCCCTCACTTCCGAGCTTAGGGCAAGCTATCGTGGAGGTTAATTGGACCGTACCTAATGCCTACCCCATAGGGCAAATTTCGCTTTCTTTCCAAGTGGATCCTAATGAGTCAATAACTGACGATGGTGACAGATCCAACAATAACGGTGTATTTTCATTGTGGATAGGGAGGCTTCCTGTGGCGACTTTAGATATGCCAGCTCAGTCTCTCACAAAATCTGCTGTGATTCTTGATGCTAGTTCTTCGTATGACCCAGACGGTGGAGAGTTTATTGGATGTAATTTCTTTGTCGAGAATGAGGATGGGATAGTCGAAATATCTGGTGGAGAGGAGTGCATTGTCGAGTTTGAGTGGGACGACGACGGAATATTCGACATCGTCATGGAATTCACAGATAATGAAAATGACTTGGCAGTCATTGGTGACGTAATTGAGATTGTGAACCGACCTCCTGAGATTACTATCGAGTCCGAATACGAGTGGACTAACGTTCTCTCGCCATTGCAGTTTAACGTCGAGGAAAGAAGCGATGTCGACACTCAAAACCCACAAGCGCCAATGGATATTCTATGGATTTCAGATTACCCATGCCAGGAAGGTCAAGTCGGAGTATATTGCACTGTGACACCTGAGGAAGAAGGAGAATACACAATCAGTGTCGAAGCTGTTGATGATGATGGGGATATTGGGTACTCAAACAAAACGGTTGAAGTTCGAAATATAGCACCAACAAACCCTAGAGCGGAAGTGTGGAAGGAGGGAAATAGGATGGTCCCTGATAGCAGGGGGGTTTATGTTGCCAATGAAGGCGATTTACTGATGTTTGAAGGCATGGCTGATGACTCTGAAAATGACTTGTCCTCACTATTACACCTCTGGAGTCCTGACGCAGAAAATAATCCGGACCAGATCATTACATTTGAGGGTAGAAAAAGTACAGTGCAACATACGTATCATACCTCCGGATTACATCTCGCAACCTTGCAGGTAGTAGATAATGACGGGGCAAGTACAGAATCACTGATTATTCCTATCGAAATTGTGAACCTTGAGCCTCAGATTAGCCCAGTTGCTGACCCTTTGCCCGTGGCGGAAGATTCAGAGATTTCCATCACGATTGATACCATCGATACAGCAGGTGATCAGCTGACACTCCGGAATTGCTATGACATACAACCGATGATTGACTCAGATGGCTCTGGAAATGCAGCTGATGACTGCGACATTGAGTCCAGAACACTTCAGATGGCGTGGCCAGACGCTACAACCTCGCCCAGCATGATTGTCTTTCACGTGACTGATGATGATGGAAGCTCCGCGATGATAGAGATTCCAATCGATGTGAGAAATGTCAACCCCTTTCCCAAAGTTTCAGCGAGCACATTTAATCCAGTAGAGGGGGAAATTGTTTTCTTCAGTGCTAATGGGACTAGTGACTCAATCTTAGATATGGAGAATATGGTCTATAATTGGGACATGGACACCTCTGTTGATAGTGATGGTGATGGTGATGCAACCAACGATATTGATATTCAAGGAAAGTGGATTGAATGGTCGTTTGTTGGCTCTGGAAACAGAGGGATTAGTATGACAGCATTGGACGAGGGGCAAGGTTCCTCAGCAACACTAACTTTGACCGTGTCAGCTGCGCCCTTTAGCCTAAGTGCGTTCTTCTCATCGTACGGTATAATATTGATTATTGCAGTATTAATTGCACTTTCTGGAGGTTTCATGTTGATCAAGAACAGAAGAACGCCTGTGGACAGTGGATTAGTATCGGGAATGGATCAGACTAAGAGTCTGAAGAAAGTTTCAGTGGATGATGCCTTTGACGATCCTGATTATGACCCATTTGACTCACAAAGTAGGATGGATGGGCCTAAATCAAAAACCCTCGATCCTGCTCCAGAAAAGGTCGACCGAGATTCGGAAATAGATGACTCGCAAGATACATCTAATGCAGATATCCAAGTGGACTCGGAGAAGCAAGAGTCTGAATCAATTATTGAGGTCTCGGATACCATGAATGATGGAGATGCTTCAAAATTATCTGAGGAGAAAGGTGAGTCCTCGGAAGATGTGGCATTGTCTGTAGATGATGCTCTAAGCGAAGAAGATATCGAAGCACTCTTTGAGGAGTAGGTCCGGGGACACCCGTGGCGAACCTGTTCAGACTGCTTGGGCTTCCCGATCCTACCAAGGTCAGAAGTTCTGAAACTAGGAGGAAAAGGGCGACCGCAGACCCTGGGCCACAAGAGGGCGATTTACACTTAGATTTAGGAGACCAAAAATGGTCAGAAATGACAAGGAGGCTGACTCCTGGGGCTGAAAGAAGTGTGATATATGTCAAACCAGATTTGATGCATAGACTCCCCCTGGAAGGGATATCCGTTCCCCTCTCAAGAGGTAGCTTGGTCATAGTAGATCTCGGGCCACTGGTACACATGCCCACACAAAGAGATAGATGCAGGAGGAGGGTTCAAGAAATGGCCGAGAGATTGGGGCTACACGCATTCGCAATTAACGAAGATGACTCGCTTCTGATGATACCCGGAGCTATGATGAGAGTTGATACTAAAAAATACGAATTGGGAATTGGGGACTACGATCAGCTTTCGGAGTCTTGATTCCCCGGCTTGAAATCTACAGGGCCGTCCTCAAGCCATGAGTCCAAATCACCTGAGGCTACTTCATCTGCTGCATGTAATGTAAAGTCCCTGTAAACCACCCATTTTGCGATTTCTTCTTCACTAACGCCCCTATCCGACTTCCTCCTTATGGACTCATTGGCATACGTTACACACCTCCTTAGGAATCGCTCGACTAGGTCCCTTCTATCATTCTCTTCCAAGATATCACTCTATCCCTAAATCTTTCAAAACTTGGTCCACATGCCCCTTTGTTTTGACTTTGTAGCCCACCCACGCCAGAGTCCCATCTGGGGATATGGCAAATGTTGACCTCAGAGTACCCATGTAGGTTTTTCCATACATACTCTTCTCCCTCCAAGTCCCATATAGAGAATGTAACTCGGCTTCTTCATCCACTATCAGATCGAAAGGTAGTTGATGCTTTGAGATGAAATTTTGATGTGATTTTGCTGAATCTGTCGAGACTCCGACAACTATCCATGATTTATCAGAAATCCTCCCAAAGTTATCCCTGAAATCACAAGCCTGTGAGGTGCAACCGGGAGTATTGTCACGAGGATAGAAGTACAGAATCACTCCCTTTCCTGATGATAGCGCCTCTGAAAGTACGAATTTTGAACCATCACTTAATTCTGCCTCAAACTCAGGTGCGATCTCCCCTACTTCCAATGTAATATCCTCAGTCATGAGCCTGACTACACTATTAGGTTCATCAAACCTTGTCTCTATCGATATGTGAATGGACCTCGATACTGCTTGGGATCTTCGGAGGACTACTGAATCCAAATTTCTTAGGAAAATCTGTTTGAGTCATCATTCCCAAGTCCTGTCCTAAGAGTCTTGCTTCAGCAGAAATAACTCTTGAAATCCCCCTGATCGAATACCATTCCTTGCTTCCATCACGAGCTATTCCGTAAGTAGAGGACCCAAAAATCATTTTTCCAAAGAAATTCTCTACAGTGGAGATAAACCACAATGGCCTTGGAACTGGGATCAAGAACCTAAATCCCCAGAATACAGAAATCGTGAGTTGCTCGGTAAAAACCTTAATCCCACGTTTTTCCCGTCTTGTATCAAAATCGGTAATTGAAACCTCATCGAACGAATAGAGTGATGATACAAAATCGGCGTGTTCCTGTGATGGCGAGAGTAGTACCCTTTTACCGTCTGGTTTTGACCACATGATGTTTGTAAAATCACCAAGCGGGGATTCCTTCCAGTCCCCTATCACAATTGAATTTCCACAGTCAAATCCCACAGATGTGATTTTACCTCTGAAAATCAACATATTGCTACCTGCCTTCCTTTATCCGCTTCTTGGTGGAAGCCCAGGAACAGATCGGACAATTGGATAGATCATGCCCTCTTGCAGGACAATACTCCCTTCCGAAGAAAATTATCTGAAGGTGCCTCCGATTCCAAGTATCCTCTGGAAAGACCTTCTTTAGGTCATGTTCAGTTTTGGTGACATTCTTTCCATTTGAAAGACCCCATCTGTCTGCTAGTCTGTGAATGTGGGTATCCACAGGAAATGCGGGAATTCCGAAAGCCTGAGACATCACTACACTGGCTGTTTTATGGCCAACTCCTGCTAATGACTCAAGGAACTCCCAATCAGGACGAATTTCCCCTCCAGACTGGATGATTTGTTGTGCCATCTTCTTCAGATTCCTCGCCTTGGTGGGGGCTAGTCCTATTTCCCTGATAATCGAGTGAATCTCTTCAACCTCCATCATTGCCATTTCTTGTGGACTATCTGCGATATCAAAAAGGAATGGTGTGACCTCGTTCACTTTTTTATCAGTAGTCTGAGCAGATAACATTACTGCAACCAATAGGGTGTAGGGATCTTTGTGGTCTAGGGGGACGGGGGTTTCGGGGTATAGGGAGTCTAACAGCTCGCCTATCTTGTTGGCCTTATCCAATCTTCTCACTGATCTTCCACCTTGCCTGACTTCATGCCAAATATGAATGCTACAACCAGACAAAACAGGGGGACTCCGTAACAAGGGAGATACATCCAGGTTTCCCATTCTGTCGTATCAGAGGTCCCTCCGCCAGTCAGAAGATACGCTATGAAGCCTAGTATGAATGCAGGAAGAATAGCAATCAAGGCCAAAGTTAGTCCGCGTAGTACACCCATGTGCAAACGTAAAAGCTCACCTTTGTTGAAGGTTCGTTATGTCCCATGTAGAAAACAAACTCCCCCAACCCTCACAAACACTGACACTCTAGGACGCACATGACAGAGGTGTTTGTTGGGATCGTTGAGACAATTTCACTAACCATGTGTGGATTATCCATCATCCTTTGGATGTCAATAGGAACTTTCTCGAGGAGTATCAGAGGAGAGATTTTTGCACAGAGAAGCATAGCCTTGCTGTGTATAACTGCCGCCCTACTATTAGTCGTGTTTAATTTCATGGGAGGTGAATTATGGGGATCAGGGAATGTCGCACTACCCATGGCACTAGTGGCAGTCGTCGTGGCGATATCTGCGTCAATGAGTCTGAAGGGTAAGGATGTTCAAGGTGAAACCAATCCTCACGAAATAATGAAGATGAGGAAAGGCCGGGACTAAGACTCCCCGCCAATTTTGTCATCTATGAACGCCCTCATGTAGGCTGGTAACTCGCCGTTTACAAAAATCACGTCATTTACTTGTTCCAGCTTCATCAATGAATAGTAAATTTGCATTGCAGTCATAGGGGTGGCACTACATCCAGTACACCCGCCCTCCAGAGATATCGAAATCACCCCTCCTGTAGTATCAATGACATTTACAACACCATCATGAGCATCAAGAACAGCCTGAACAGGTCCCACTGAATCAAGGATCACCTGCTTGTCGACCATGTCCGCTCGTGTTTGTGTACATGCGGGAGCCTTTCAAACAATCGCTTCTTCCGTGTGCTATGAGTCGCACTATCAGAGTCCTACTTCTGGACCTTCTGGTCGAAAGATCGGAGTTCGGACACGGAGGGAATCAAGAGGTCATACATCCAATCGCGGAGTTTGGAAATGTGGATGTTTTTCTCTTGACTCCTCAGATGCAGTCACTTGAATCTGGAGGTAAAGCAGCAGATGAAGGACTATTCTTCCTTGATCGTAGCGATGTTCCAGAATGGGACGATGAATACGAATTTTGGAGAAGTTGCAAAGTAACAATGGGAGGTAACATAGCCACATTTTCTAGAATCGCCCTTCCGTTTGGTTTGGATGACGCGGGAATGTCACAATGGTTGAGTAATTTGGGCATGGATGCAGTAGTTTGTTCTGGCTCTAGAAGGAATGTAACTATGTGGGAGGAATGGATGGAAAGTGCGGCTTCTCTAATGAGGGTGGCAGCAATCTCGGGATCACCGACTCTGGGCATTTGTTTTGGGCATCAGCTACTGTGCAAATCATTGGGTTCGGAGGTCACTCGAGCAGAAAAAATTTCAAGTGGTATCTGGGAGATGGTACTGAACGAGGATGGCATGTCAGATGAGTTATTTGAGTCGAGATGGCAGAGTGGTAGAGGCCCAGAGGTAGTGTACTCTCATCAAGATCACGTGATTACAGTCCCCGAAAATTGCATTCTCCTAGGGTCCGCCGAACATAATCCTGTTACTGCTGTAAGAGTGGTAGATTCACACCAACGCAAGATGCCTGCATGGGGGGTTCAGTTCCATCCTGAGGCCGCTAGGCATAGAATTCAAAGAGCATTTGAGTGGGGGCATATTACAGAAGCGGAGATGCTCTCCTTCCAGAAAGATCACGATGGGGCTGGAGTTTTGGAGGCTTTTGCCGATGTCGTACAGAGACATATGTCCTAGTTGTCACTAATTGTGTTATTTTACGGCTTGAATTATAAGTGGGACTTTTGTCGCGGGACCGATACGGGTTGATACCATATGGAAGGAGATACACTAGGAACAATTGGAATGGGAGTAGGAATATTTGGCCTACTTATCGCATTCATGCTTTACAAGAAGGTCGATTCAATAGAGATTGAGAACAAGACGGTAGCTACAATCACAGGGAGAATACAGGATGGCGCAATGGCCTTCCTCATGGCTGAATATAGGATGTTGGCTGTTTTCATTGCAGTGGTATCCGCACTACTATTGTTCGGAGGCGAAGAGAACGGCCTTGGTTTCGAAACCATGGTCGCCTTCATTATCGGTGCTTTTTGTAGCGTTGCCGCGGGATTCAGTGGTATGCAGTCCGCCACAAGCGCTAATGGACGAACTGCCCAAGCTGCTGCAAATGGTGGCCAGGCCGCCGCCCTCACTACCTCTTACAACGGCGGTGCGGTCATGGGCTTGGCGGTCGGTGGGCTAGGACTGTTCGGAATATCTCTAATGTATTTCTTGACTGGCCCATCCGATGGTGACGGATTCCTTACGGTTGGCAATATAGCTGGATTTGGAATGGGAGCTTCTTCCATTGCTCTATTCGCCAGAGTCGGCGGAGGAATTTACACGAAAGCCGCGGATGTCGGGGCAGACCTTGTCGGGAAGGTAGAAGCGGGAATCCCAGAGGATGATCCCAGAAATCCCGGAGTAATTGCTGATAACGTCGGTGACAATGTAGGAGACGTGGCTGGCATGGGTGCGGACATTTTCGAGTCCTTCGTTGGTAGCATAATCGCTGCAATGGTAATCGCCGCCGCCAGCTCGGAAACTCTAGGTGACGAGTATCTGATGATTCCAATCGTCCTGGCAGTAGTTGGTTACGTCGCTTCCATAATTGGAGTCTTTTCGATTACCGCGATGAAGAACATGGATCCCGGCGCTGCATTACGAAACACCACTTTCATCGGTGCGGCATTGTTTATTGGAGGAGGATATCTTGCTCTAGACTACCTGGACTTGGAGACTAAAGTAATCTACGCTGTGGCGATTGGATCACTCGTAGGTATCCTGATTGGTTTGGTAACTGAATACTACACAGGAATTGAGCCAGTTTTCGGAATAAAGGTCGAAGCTATTCCATACATTGGAGAGGCCTCGAAGACAGGGAGTGCGACAAATGCAATCGCTGGCCTCGCAGTGGGTATGCAATCTGTATTCATCCCAGTACTTCTCATGGCCGCTGGTATCTATGGAGCTAATGATGTGATGGGAGGCGGAGATGCAGGCTTGTACGGCATTGCAATGGCCGCAATGGGGATGCTTGGAACAGTTGGAGTTACAATGACTGTTGATGCGTATGGTCCTGTCGCAGACAACGCTGGAGGAATTGCAGAAATGTCAGGCCTAGGAAAGGAAGTTCGTGACATCACGGACGGACTGGATTCCATCGGGAACACAACTGCTGCGATTGGGAAGGGATTCGCTATTGGCAGTGCCGCTTTAACTGCCTTGGCACTGTTCGCTGCATACAAAACCAGTGCGGGACTTGAGGCCGCGGATCTTTCCTTGACTGAGCCAGATGTCGTCATAGGACTACTAATTGGTGGTGCCCTGCCATTCGTAGTGGCTGCCATGACAATGAAGTCTGTTGGACGTGCTGCAGAAGACATGATCACAGAGATTCGTAGACAATTTAGGGAGATTGATGGACTATTGGAAGGTCGTGAAGGAGTTGAACCGGACAGTGCAACTTGCGTCGATATCTCGACACAAGCAGCTCTTCGTGAGATGGTTCTACCAGGATTGGTTGCTATAATGAGCCCTGTGATAATCGGGATCATTCTCGGTCCTGCAGCACTTGGCGGAACTCTGGCTGGAGCAACAGCCACAGGGGTCCTCATGGCACTCTTCATGGCCAATGCAGGAGGCGCATGGGATAATGCCAAGAAGGCGATCGAGCAAGGTGAGATACCAGGTGCCCAGAAAGGTGACGAAGCTCACTCCGCTGCAGTTGTCGGCGACACAATAGGTGATCCATTCAAGGATACTAGCGGACCCTCACTGAACATTTTGATCAAGCTAATGTCAATAGTTTCAGTTGTTATCGCCGGATTACTGTGATAGAAAAAGCGTCAGTCTCTTGACTGTGCCCCCTGTCGCATGGCCATGAGAGGCAGGTCTGCGATTGGGATGGCCTGTTTGATGTTGATATGCATTGTCTCGGGTTGCATTGAGACTGGGGATTCAGGACAATCGGGAGAAACTAAGGATGAAGATATACTTCTCCCCGAGTGGAAAGTTGGGAACAATTGGCTCTACACGTTTATAACACCACAATTTGGAGAAGACAGCGCGAGGTTAGTTGTTGCAGAGATAGACAACGAAACGGGGGATTATCAAGTCGGAATTTCTTCAGAGAGAGAAGCACAGAGGCATGCCGTGATTAACCATAATCCATTTCTCGGACGGATGACAATTGATGGATTATCTGTATACGAAAATGGAATACCGCAACAAGTATTCTCATTTCCATGGACTGTTGGTGATCAATGGTCATTCATTCTATTTGGCCAAGAATGGAGTGCTACTACTGTTTCAATAAACAATGGGAATGCAAGAGTTAGTGCAGAATCCTCCGAGGGCCATGAATTGCAGTATACATTTAGCGGAAGTGATGGATTCCTAGAAAGGCTGGTATGGGAAGACTCTGATGGGCGGAACCAGTTACGAATGGATCTAAATGTCGCCAGGTCGGACTATCAGGGGGATGTATTCTTCTACAGGGCTAGAGACTTAATTGATCGGCTTTATGAGGAGAATGACCAGGAAATATATGACTCATTTTTTGACGATGGACATCCAACAGAGGGAGATTGGGACACCCTGGTTTGGTATCTTGACGTCGAGATAGCATCTACTGGTGCGTCATCTGGCTCCCTGACAATGAAGGACCATGCTGGAGCTTCTCCACTGACCCGTGCATGGGGTTCTGGAGCGACTGAAAAGGGAGCAATAGGCACTATTCCTTCCAACTCAGGGGATTACTCACTCACAGTCACGGTTCGTGGCCAATCTTCGTACATCCACCTAAAGGTTGCTGGGGCATTGGTTTTCCAATGGAATCTATGAGTGATCGCATGAGCAAGGGTACGCTCGTTATGATGCACGGAATGACCGGCACGTCTGAGAAGATGGAGAATCTTGCGAGAAGCCTAACCCCGGAAGGATGGTCGACTTTGTGCCCGCAGGCGAAAATCAGGCACCCCACGAGAGGGGGCTTCGCATGGTGGCTTTTCGAAGACGGCGTCTCCAAGGATGAGTCATTATCCCAAATGGAGGAGTCGATTTCTGCAATCTTAGAGATACTGCCCGATGGTCCGATAATTGTTGGAGGATTCTCTCAAGGAGGAGCGATGGCATCGTCCTTACTTGAGACTAGTGCAAGTAATTCGATAGTCGGACTGATATTGATTGCTACAAAGACTGTAAGGCCTGATGAATTGAGGGGCTCACTTCCATTCCTAAAGCCACGGCCGGTAATTTGGATGCATGGAGAAAGCGATCATTTGGTATCACTTGACGTGGGCATTGAGCATATCGAAATATTCGAAGAATCTGGATGGCCTGTCACTAGATTTCAGCACAAAAAGGGTCACATGGTAAATTTAGGCCAATTTGAAGAAATGAAGGAGATAATATCTTCGATAGCTGAAAATATCACAGATAGTCAATGAGATGGTCCGAACCTCCTACAAAAATTGGTTCAGTCCCACGCAGGTCAAAGACCACCGGTACAGTCCTATGTCCTGTCTTCGATATTACTTCCCCTCTCAGGCCTTCGAACCTATCGAGATTGACCTCTGTGTATGTGAGATTTTTCGCCTCTAGAGTCCTGGCAGCTCTGACGCAGTAGGGGCAAACAGTCTGGCTGAAAAATAGGAAGTCCGTATTCGCGGACTCTAGGTGATCATGAAGGGACGGCATCCGGTTCTTCATCCTCCCACCAACCGGGAACCTCTCCCAAGTCAGCCTCGTAAACTTCTCCATCCCCGCCTTCTAACCTTCCTTCTAATACCCTATCGCACTCGTCAGGGTCAATGAACACAAGGAATATCACGGTCATTAGAGTTAAGGCGGCTCCAAGATACAAGGCTGAGATGTAATCCATGATTTCAATCGCCTTCCCCGTTAAACTAAGTGCGATTACCCCAGAAAGATTGAACATCGACATGTATGCTGTAAATTGGGTGCCCCCAGCTTTACTATAGGTGAGGCGCATAGATACGGATATAATTGAAATCCAAGCCAATCCATTGATAATTGCTCTAAGGCAGAGGTAGGCAACCATGACAGTTGTATTCTCCCAATATCCCTGCAACAGGGCAAGCCCCGCATTAGCCAGAGCCAACAGAGTGAATCCTATCATTGCAACCTCCCTGACGCCGAATCTATCACCCAGGAATCCGCCTATTAATTGCCCCGCCATAAGGAAAGCAATCACAATACCACCCATTACAGCGCTGTATTTGTCCATCTCCCAGCCAGCCTCATTAATGAAAATATCAAGCACGATGGGGTCGACAAAAAGATACAGTTCCGAGAGAAGGCAAAGGAATATGAGTAGGAAAGAAGACCTCAACGAGAAACCTTTCACGATATTGTATGACGTTATGGCAGGCCCCTTCATTGCGTTGGAAAACGGATTGGGCACCATAGGGAGTCTTAGACCTAGTTTCTGGGATAGCTGTAGTATCGCCACTGCAGAGAGAGATATAACTGCGAAATCTACTATGTCCATGAATAAAATGGGGCGATCTCGCCAGTTCTCCTCAAGTAACACGCCTCCGATGTAAACTACCATCCCCAGAAGGATAAGCGCAATAGATACCCAAAGGGTAGCCGCAGGGAGAGTAATTTTTCTTGAAATTAAGTTCCTTGCGGTCCAATTTGCAGCTCTGTAAGGATCTTCTTCCTCATTGTCCATCCATGGAATCTCTAACTCAGACTCGTCAGAGCTTTCATCTTCGCTCTCATCGGAATCCTGTTCTTGAGCGTCCCAAAGACTGGATTTTCGCGCGGCACTCCATGGGAAGAGCTTGTCCCCTGGCCTCTCTCTAAGGAACAACGGAAGTGCCATGATTAACACCAACAAGGGGAGTTGGATTACTATGGCTGATTTGATGCCAAATTTAGTGGCCATTATTCCGAGTATCGCTCCACCAAGTATGTATCCAGCTCTCTTGGCTGCGAACATGAATCCATTCGCCTTGGCAACCTCGTCTGGCTGTAATACATCTACAGCTAATGCGTCGACACCCACGTCTTGTAAAGATGAAAAGAGATTGTGGATGAAAAGCATCAAAGTTACTAATTGTATGGATTGAGCCAAATCAGAAACAAAGAGCAATGCCCCTAATGTTACTACCATGCCTGTCTGTGCGAATAAAATCCACGGCCTCCTTCTACCATAGTTTGGAGCTTGTATACCGTCCACCATCGGGCCCCATACGAATTTGAATGTCCATGGCAATGCTATTGCCGCCCAGAGTTGTGCTATAGCGACCGGACTGACATTGTTAACAGCTAGGAATGCAGGAAATGCCACATAGGTGAATCCCTGTGGAAGTCCTTGGGCAGTGTACAGGATAGAAAGTGAGACATACCTTCTGAATTGGTTCTCGGTAAGTGACTCCCCATCTTTCCAAGATTCAACAGCTGATCCAACATAACCCGGATAGTGAATGGGGTTAACGGCTTCCAGAGTCTTAACAAACTTGGACGATGAATCAGAGCTCTTTGTCGAGAGGTCGATCTTCTTGTCCCACCTTTCCCTAAAAGCAACGAATGAAATTAGTGCCACGGCACACAAAAATGGGAACAGGAATACAGAGAGTCCGAATTGCATAAAATCTCCCGACATCGCATCAGAAGCTTCTCCATCTACCAGGATGACCCTCCTTGCGTCTACTGGCGAGATACTGTCCTCTGAGACTACAAGTCTGGCATAGATCGTAGAGTTTCCAGATTCTAAATGAGGGTCAAGCTTTACTCTCCATTCACTCCAATCTCCCTTTATATCAGCGGCCCCTTTCCAATCTCCTCCTCCTACTCTTACTTCTACAATGCCCATTCCTGGGGCAACTCCAGAAGCTGTGCCCGAGACATATGACTCGTTTCCAATTTCTTGCAGGGTCTCGAGATTCATCGAAACATTCAGTGTCCTGTCAATACTACCAGCGGCTTCTACGAAAGCTATTGGGTCTGCCTGACCATATCCGAACTCGTTATCTGGACGGGTCTCCAAGAGACTGCAGTCATTAAAACCCGGATCATCCAAGAGTTGTAGGTCTCTCTCTATTGAATGTGCAGAGATGATATCTTTGAATTCAGCAGGAGTGATATCAGGATTAGCTTCAACCATCAGCGCAGCAATTCCTGCCATCAGTGGGGTTGCCATGCTAGTTCCGGACTTTGACGTGTAGCCATCACTTGTTGCGGCATCAGGAGCCATGATATTCGATCCGATTGTAGCCACATCAGGCTTCACCCTTCCATCAGAAGTGTATCCTCTACTGCTGTATATTGCAAGCCCTAAGTCCTTGTCCAGGCTAGCTACAGTAACCGGAAGTTGTGCATCACCAGGGCTGTCTATTGTATTGCAACCAGCAAAAGTGGCACCCCCAAACTCGTTCCCGGCAGACAGAGTTGTGATTATCCCTGCCTCTACTACTGCATCCATTTGCCTACTCCATGCTGAGTTTCCATCATTGTCAAAATGGACTTCTAGTTGTTGTTCCCCGAGAGATGAGGTCAAAATGTCAATCCCGTACTTATCTTTGTTTTCGATCGCCCATTGCGCGCCTTGAATTACATCCTCAATATCCCCGTCACAACACGCCAAGATATTAATCAAAAATGCCCCAGGGGCAGCCCCAATGTGCCTCTGACCGGTTGTAGGGTCTGCTTGCCCTCCCCCAGTTCCTGCGGCAATCCCGGCTACGTGTGTCCCATGAGTGCCAGAATCATAAGATGACGATGGGTCTTGTTCTGCGTCCATCAAGACTGCGTCATAGAATGCGATAATCTTTGGATCGCAATCTACGAAAATCGGGTTCGGGTCCAGAGGATCCGGACTAGGCTGCTCGCAACCGGTTGTAAATGGCTCGTCATCCATATCATTCAAGCCCTCATGGTCTCCCCTGACTCCCGTGTCCAGGACAGCTACTACGGAGCCTGTTCCATCAAAACCGAAATCGTTCCACACTAGATCCACCCCCATGTTGGGGATGGCTTCGGCCATGTGGGGTTCTGCTAATCCCAAATCCTCTATCATTACAACCCCAGTAAGCGAACGAATGCCTTCTGAGGAGGTGATTGATTTGAAAGGAGCTGTTACTATTAATGAGTCCAAATATTTGGGGCGGAATGTGACATCCACACCTAATTTTTCGAGCTCCGAGACATCCGCATCAGATGGGTGGTGATCATAGTCGACGATTACTCTTGCGAAACCGGAGTCAGCTCTCTTCCACCAATCTCTCTGGAAGTCCTCTTGCTGTTCGAGGATCCACTCCAGTCTATCATCTAGTGAGTCTCTATCTTTGTCCCTACTCCAATGCTCCCACCACCCAGAATGGAGATCTGACTCTACGCTAGATGTCCAAACGCCGTCCGCGTCGGGGCCTCCTTTCCTGTCAAGGGCAGGATGAAGATTCGAGGACGCCATTGGGACTAACATTAGTAGAACGATCAACGAGGCAACCGTCGCCCTGCGTCCCGCCATGGGTCTGGCTGATGCTGGTAACGTTTAGGGCTTCGGACTAGTCACTCCAAGATTTTGCATCTACAATTATTCATGTATCGATAAAAGATGGTGTTAATCAAAGATTAACATAGTAGACAGTCTGACCGAAAATAAGTGGTAGGTATGGCCCCTCCGGAATACATGAGTGAGAGCATCGCCGAGGCGATTGAGGCCTTTGCTAAGGGTCAACCTGTGATGATTTTCGATTCTGATTTTAGAGAGAAAGAAACGGATCTTCTTTGGCCAGCTACTTCCGCTACACCTCAGATAATGAGGAGGCTGAGGAAGGATTGTGGGGGCTTACTTTTCCTTGCAATAGGGAACGAAATAGGTGAGAAATTCGGCCTTCCATGGCTACAAGATATTCATTCTGATTCATCCCTTGTGACCAAAAATCCAGTCCTGGGACACCTCATAACTGATGATTTACAGTATGACTCTAGATCTGCCTTCACGCTGTCTCTAAACCACAGGAAAACCTACACCGGAATAACTGACAGAGACAGAGCCCTCACAACAAGAAGATTCGGAGAGCTTGCCGGTGAAATGGCAGATGCCTCCAAATCCGAAGCCATGAAGGCATTGGGTGACGAATTTAGAACCCCTGGCCATATTCCATTATGCAGGGAGTCACCCGGAGGACTGAGCAATAGGCAAGGACATACAGAGTTGGCAGTTTCGATAGCCAGGCTTTCAGGCAATGTCCCATGTACTATTGGGGCAGAAATGCTGGATCCCAATGGAGATGGCGCCTTGTCCCTGGAAGAGTCTAGAAAATACGCTGAGAAGCATGGAATACCGATGATTACGGGAAAGGACATTCTTGATTCAATTAATCTAGATTAATGTAGCTTTGAAGGAGGACAGAAAGATGGTTAGAGTCATGGCAGTTGGGGTTTTTGATTTGCTCCATGCAGGTCATCTACATTATCTGGAACAGGCAAAGTCTCTGGGTGATGAACTGGTAGTGGTTGTTGCACATGATGATACCGTCCGTACACAAAAGCACGAGCCTGTTACCAGTCAAGATCTAAGGTGTAGGATGGTTAATGGGCTTAAACCAGTAGATATGGCAATAATTGGTAACTCGCCAGGAACCCCTATTTTCGACATCCTCAGTGTTGTAAAGCCTGACCTTATTGCCTTAGGATACGATCAGAAGCATTCTATTGACTCAATTAGAAGTGGGCTCGACAAACACGGGTTCTCTGAAGTAGGACTAACAAGGGTTGAGGGGCTATCGGATGATCTGGACGGGACTCGAAAGATAATTTCCAGGATACTGGACCTTTGGCCTAACTCCGAAGGCGGGCCTTACGAGGAGGATTGACATGTTCACCGGAATCGTTCAAGGAACTGGCTATGTTAAGTCAGTTACAGGCGATTCAATCGTGACCATGGAAATCGAAATTCCCTCCACTGAGGGCCTCAAAATAGGCGGTTCCGTATCGATTGATGGAGTATGCCTGACTGCAACTTCAGTGGGGAATACAGTCTCATTTGACATAATTCCAGAAACATTAGAGAGGACCACCCTGGGTTCGCTAAAGTCTGGTTCCCATGTCAATGTCGAACGTGCCCTGAAGTTTGGTGATGAGCTAGGCGGACACCTACTAAGTGGCCACATCATGGGCAAAGGTGAAATCATCTCCATAGAAGATCAAGACTACGTAATCCAGTGCCCTTCTGGAATGGGGGACTACATACAAGAGAAGGGGTACATTGCAGTCGATGGAATCTCACTGACTATCGGCGATACCGATGGCAAGGGTTGTTTTGCAATCCATATCATACCTGAAACCTTGAGGTTGACGACATTAGGTACCAAATCCGTTGGTGAGCATGTCAACATTGAAATCGATGCGATGACACAGGCAGTCGTCGAGACTACTAAGAGACTGATGGAAAGTCGAGGTGCGTGAAGATGAATCATCAAGACTCCGACCGGAAGATTGGAATTGTTTGTGGATCGTACCATAAGTCAGAAGTTGAGAGAATGCTAGAGTGGTCATCGGACGAAGCTGTAAAACTCAATCTAATCGTTGAGGATGTTTTATGGGTCCCGGGTGCAATGGAAGTGCCATTGGCCTTAGATAGATTGCTTAGCAGAGATGATATTGAGGGTGCTGCATGTCTCGGGATAATCGAGAAGGGACAGACTCAGCACGGTCTGGCAATGGGACAGGCTGTTATCAAGTCCATCATAGAGCTCCAGCTAGTTCACGAAAAACCGGTGGGCCTTGGGATTATTGGGCCGGGGGCGGAACCGGCGCATATCGAGCCTCGACTCGAGCCTCATGCGCGCGCCTCTATAGCGGCTGTTGCGTCAATGCTTGAGTGAACCGTCATAGAGTATGTTGAAGGACGTCCCCGCGTTGGCGTCCATGTGGAAGAAGAAGTGCGCAACGTGATAATAATCGGTTCTGGTCCTGCAGGATATACTGCTGGACTATATTCGGCTAGAGCTCTTCTCAAGCCACTGATGTTTGCTGGTTACATGTCTGGAGGGCAATTAATGCTGACTTCGGACATTGAAAATTTCCCCGGTTATCCAAAGGGAATAGGAGGTCCAGAGATGATGTTGGAGCTACGTGAACAAGCTGAGAGATTTGGCCTTGAAGTACAAGACAAAAATGTCGAGAAGGTAGATTTTTCCCAAAGGCCTTACCGAGTTTGGGTGGAAGGCAAGGAGTTCAGGTCAGAGTCGATCATAATTTGCACAGGTGCGGAATCAATTTGGCTGGGCGTGGAAGGAGAGGAAGCTCAGAAAGGAAGGGGGATTTCTACATGTGCTACCTGCGATGGAGCATTCTTCAGAGAAGAGGAGGTCATTGTGGTTGGCGGTGGCGACTCTGCAATGGAGGAGGCAACTTTCCTCACGAGATTCGCCAAAAAGGTGACTATAGTTCACAGGAGAGATGTCTTCAGGGCATCAAAAGTGATGTATGAAAGAGCGGCTAATCATCCTAAAATCGAGATAAAGACTCATCGAACAGTCAAATCTTGGCTATCAGATGACAATGGACTCACGGGTGCGGTTCTGGAAGACCCCAGGGACAATACTACTGAAACTGTGGAGTGCACTGGAGCATTCATTGCCATAGGACATAAGCCAATCACCAATTTCCTTGAGTCTCAAGTCGAAACTGATGATAACGGGTACATCCTTCACAAGAAAAATACCATGACTAGCGTTGAAGGAGTATTTGCTGCAGGGGATGTGGTTGACACTAGATACAGGCAGGCTATAACTGCCGCCGGAATGGGATGCCAAGCTGCTATAGACGCAGAAAAATGGTTGGAAGACCAGCATTAGTATACGGGATAAGTACAATGCCCTAGTGCTCCAGCAGGGGTTTGTGTCAGTGGGGCTCTCGGATAGCGAACGCCTGAGATATGCCAGGCACATAGTTCTCCCACAAGTTGGCGAGGAGGGTCAAATCAAGCTCCTTGAGTCATCTGTACTGGTGGTAGGAGCTGGTGGCCTTGGTTCTCCCGCAATGATGTATCTCGCTGCGGCTGGTGTCGGAAGGATTGGGATTATTGACGATGATGTCGTCGAGTCCTCGAATCTACAAAGACAGATAATTCACTCAACATCCTCGGTTGGCGAGTCTAAGGCCCTATCTGCGAAAAAAAGATTGAATGAGTTGAATCCTCAGGTCGAAGTTGATGTCTATGTATCGAGACTGGATACAGAGAATGCTGATTCTGTGATCGAAAAATACGACATAGTGATTGATGGAACCGATAATTTCTCCTCACGATACCTAATTGGGGATGTATGTGAAAAATTGGGTAAGCCTTGGGTTTTTGGTAGCATACACAGATTTGAGGGTCAAGTATCAACTTTCAACTTTGAAGCAGGCCCAAATTACAGGGATCTATTTCCTGTTCCCCCTCCTCCTGAATTGGCACCGAATTGTTCAGAAGCTGGTGTTCTTGGAATCCTTCCTGGAATTGTAGGAACGATTCAAGCTACAGAGGCAATAAAGGCGATTCTAGGAGTGGGGGAAGTTCTGAGAGGTAAGCTATTGACGATAGATTCACTGACAATGATTACTAGGGTCCTGTCATTCGATTCTATTCCCGGGAGAGCGCGCGTCTCGGAAATAGGGAAGGAAGGGATACAGGTGAAGACAGTTACTCCAAGTGAATTCATTGAGCGTAAGAATGGAGGGTGGGAATTTTTCCTGTTGGATGTTAGATCAGAGTCAGAAGAGGCGATTGTCTCCTTGGAAGGGACGGACCTAAGGATAACTCATACTTCTGTTCCGGATAGAATCGATGAAATCCCCCATGATATGGACATAGTAGTTTACTGCAGGACTGGAGGTAGGTCGGGAGCGGTTGTTAGGTACCTGACACAAAATGGGTGGAATGTCAATGGCGTATATAATATGGAAGGAGGAGTTCACCTGTGGTCAGATAGTGTTGATTCGTCTGTAATAAAATATTGATACGGTAAATATAAATTCAGTATAACGTTTTATTGTGGTTTTATATATTATTTTTCAAAGTAATAATCACAAATATTGAAAATTTACAGTAAATGTGGTATAATTTAGCATAGTAAAGCGAATAATTGTTGTACTATGACTATTTAGGAGTATACCATGGGACGTCAGGGTTTGTGGAAATGTCCAAACTGTGGGAAGCACCAGATTTGGAAGGTTAGAAGTGCCTCTACTTCCAAGCTTGATAGGAGTTGCACGAGTTGTGGGGAGAGGGTTAGGGCGACTCTAGACAGGTCCCCTTCCGGCAAGGGCAGGAGGGTCTCCGTTGATATCTGGGAAAGGTCGATCAAGCTTGATTATGATGCCCTGATGAAAGAGGTCCTAGTTAGAGACGGGTCTGATTCAAGCACGATTATAAGCAAAACTGGCGAGATTGAAAGCGAGGGTCAATCTGGACTTGTGCCAATATTCGCAAACTCTTGGAGGCCGGAAGAGAGCTTAAATTTCCCAAGCAAAATAGCTTCGAAGAAGGTTCGTGTTGAATTGCTAAGGTTCGTTTCTGAGAGAAATGAGGGGTACCTGGATACGGTTGCGTTATGCTGGGAATCTTTGTCTCCTCCCGAACTTTTCGACGGAGATTCATACCACTCATTTAGTTTGAGATTCGAAGAAAAAATGGAGGACATCCTATCTCAGAGATTGTTGGAGCCAAATTTAATTGGGATTCAGGAAATAGAAATTATCCCTAGAAGGACTGGATCTTCTCACATTTCAAGGAGAATCACCCGACTTATGGTCGACCTGAGAATTTGCTTGCGTAGAATTGCACATTATCACTCGGTTACTATTGACCAAAGAATAATTTGGCAAAGGTGGATGATCAGAACTAGGATTGTAGATGAACACTTGAAAGAGCTGTTTACGAATGGGTTGGAAACTCCTGATGGAGGGAGATTCACAGGCAAGGGGTTCAGATCTACATGGCAAGAGGGGGTTGTGGCTTGTGCTTCGGCTATGTCCAGAGCGATAGATCTACCAGAGTCGGAAATTGATAGTGCTGATGTCATTGCGCCAATGATTAGAGACACAGGTTTGGCAATGGCGATGGGACAGACTCCTACAGAAGTATTTGCAGCGCAGATGGGGAAGGCGGAGTCATACATGGATGGTGGCAACCCTGGGTCTGGAGGACGTGATTTACATATTGGGAATTGGGGAAAAAGGGTCCTCCCCCCCACTGCTCCTCTCCCTACAGCGAGTGCTACAACGACCGGCATTGCTCTAGCCGCCCAAAGATTGGGCAAATCCAGATTTCATCTGGCACCGGTTGGCGAGGGTTGCAGCAGTAGCGGTGAGTTTTGGGAGGCTATGAATTTGGCGGGTACCCGTGGCCTTCCAATCTGCTACATGATTCAGAATAATCAGATAGCTCTGGATACATTTGTTTTGGGGCAATCGGGAGCTGAAACTTTTGGAGATAAAGGCATCTCAATGGGAATTCCTTCATGGACCATAGATGGATCTGACCCAGCTCAATTCTACGCATCCACATCCGTTGCCAGAGAGATTGCCCTCTCTGGAGGAGGTTCGACATTGATTCATGTCGAGACTATGAGAGGATGTGGGCATGCTCACCATCATGACGATCTCTACCTTGGATCTGTATCTGGAAATCCCCCCGGATATGTAGACAAGGAATTACTAAGTTATTGGGCGGACAAGGACCCTCTTCCGAATCATAGAGAGTTGTTAATACGGAAGGGATGCAGTGAGAAAGTCATCTCTTTGATCGAGGAGGAGGAAAGAGAAATGGTGAAGTCTTGCAGGGAGGATATGGAGTCTATGCCATGGCCAGAAGGGCATTCTGTAGTAGAAGGAGTCACTAGTCTGATAAATGCTCGAAGTCACACGCAACAGATTACTGATTTGAACAGCGATAGGAGTGACAGAGAACCTTTCTTGGAACCTGGTGAAGAGGCGTTGGTTTTCTCAGATGCTCCTAATTCTTGGACATTCAGTAGATCTATCCAAAATGCGATGGTTGAGATAGCTGAAATTTACGGGGACGAGGTAGTATTCATGGGAGAGGATATGGAGATTGCAGGAGCATTCGGAATGAATCTTCCACTAAAGGCTAGAGGGCACCAATCAAAACTTCTGGACATGCCACTTTCGGAAGCCATAATCATTCATTCTGCTACGGGGGCCGCGCTGGGAGGAATGAAGCCAATGGCTGAAATTCAGTTTGGAGGTTTCGCGGCTCTAGCCATGAATCCATTGATCAACAATGCCGCTCAGCTACGATGGAGGTGGGGGGCTGACGTACCCCTGACTGTTAGGATTCCACTGGGAGCGAAGACCCGGAGTGGGCCATTTCATGCGAATATGATTGAATCATGGTTCACAAATGACCCTGGACTAGTTATCGCCTTCCCAAGCAATCCCCAAGACGCCTATGACTTACTGGTAGAGGGGCATTCAGTTCCCGATCCGGTCCTTTTCTTGGAACACATAGGACTTTATGGGCTCAGAGGAGGTAAGACAGGATGGGGGGCCTCGATTAATCAGATAGTAGATACTGAGTCCGTGAAAGACAGAGTATCCTCAGGTAATCTTTCAATCGGTAAGGCACGAATAGTCAGAGGAGGTAAAGATCTGACTATTATTTCCTGGGGAGCAATGGTTCATGTGGCATTGGAGGCCTCCAGAATGGCTTCGAAAAACGGATTTGAGGTAGAAGTGATAGACTTGAGGACTATACAACCTTTTGACGAAAAAACTTGCATTGATTCTGTAAAAAGGACAGGCAGGATGATAGTCCTGCAAGAGGCTCAGTGGACAGGCGGACTTGGGCATACCATAAGCAGCAGGGTAATTGAGCAATCCTTCTGGAGTTTGGAGTCTACACCAGTTGTCCTTGGCGCCCTAGATACCCCTGTTCCGTTTTCTCCGACATTGGAGGACCATACCATCCCCACTGCAGACTTAGTCTACCGTCACATAGTAAGATCGTGCAGTTAGGTAACAATTAATCGGAAACGGTCATGAGGAGAATTACTACCCGACGAACATGGACTGGCTACTGGTCTTAGCGGGATTCATTCTGCTAATGGCAGGAGGAGAGATCATTGTTCAGGGTGCAGTAGTGATTGCCGGGAGGATGAGAGTCCCCCCCTTGCTTATCGGGTTCACCATTGTAGCTATCGGGACATCTCTTCCGGAATTAGCGGTCTCACTCGAAGCTGTGGCAGGAGGTCAACCTGATCTGGCTGTTGGGGGAGTTATGGGTTCTAACGTCGCTAATGTAATGTTAGTTCTAGGCACGGCATCGATGCTCGGAGCGGCTAGTGACCCAGGGATTGGCGTAAAGAGAGATGCAAAGGCCATGATGATGGCCTCTTTTGCCCTTCTAGGCGCCGTTGTTTTGGGCTCTATTAACCAAATATTTGGCGCTTCTATGTTAGTTTGTTTGGTTGGATACTACGGCTATTCATACCTCAAGTCGGATGATGATGATATCAAGATGGAGGAAAGTTGGGTACCGAATAAAATATCATTAGCGACGATAGTGACCGTAGTTGGCGGATTATTTATCTGGAAAGGAGCGGAGTTCCTGATTCAAGGTGCGACTGGAATTGCTTCGGATATGGGAATATCGGAAGCCGTGATTGGACTATCGGTCGTAGCACTGGGGACCTCCCTGCCTGAATTGGCGGTAACTATCGTGGCAGGAATAAGGGGGCAAGGAGGTGTTGCGGTAGGTAACATACTCGGTTCCAACATGATGAATATCTTAGGGATTTTAGGAGCTACCGCGGTAATAGGAGGAGGCATCTCGATTAATCCTGATTTTGCTGAGAGGGATATATGGGTCATGCTTCTCACGTCCGGTGCAATTGCTGCGATGCTTTTGAACGACAGGGAAATCGGGCGAAGGACGGGTTTTGCCATGGTTGCTGGATATTTTTTCTACATGGCATACCTCTACCTCTAAGACTGAGTACCCGTTCCAATGCTCATGGTCGACTTTGTTTTGAGCGAGGAACAACGCATGCTTCAGCAACTTGCCAGAGATTTTGCTGAAGAAGAAGTGAAGCCAAATGCTGGTAAATGGGATAGTACGAGTGAGTTCCCTAGACAGGCCATAAAGAAAGCCAATGAGTTCGGACTTCTAACTCTGAAAATCCCCGAGAAATACGGTGGCGGGGGCATGGGCTCCTTTGAGGAGGTTCTAGTTTGCGAAGAGTTCGGGGCTGGCGATCCAGGATTCGCCACTGCATGTGGAAGCACAATGCTTGCTTCCTACCCGATTCTGACCGGAGGTACAGAAGATCAGAAGGAGCGTTACATGACCAAAGTTACTGAAGGGTGCATTGCATCATATTGCGTCACAGAGCCGGGTGCGGGGAGCGATGTTCAATCAATTAAAACCGAGGCCGTAAAGGATGGTGATGAGTACATTATCAATGGTAGCAAGATGTGGATAACTGGGGCGGGATATGCTGATTGGTTCTTCGTTCTAGCGTACACTGACAAGAGTGCTGGCTACAAAGGAATGAGCGGTTTTATTGTTGATGCTGATTCCGCTGGAATAGAACTTGGAAAGAAGGAGGAAAATATGGGTCAAAGATGTTCAGACACACGCTCTGTGACATTCAATGATGTCAGGGTGCCCGTGGAAAATCTCATCGGAGAGGAGGAGAATGGAGGTTGGATGAACGCGATGAAAGCCTTTGACTTCTCGAGACCTACTATTTCTGCCCATGCGGTGGGGAATGCGAGAGGTGCCCTTGAGGAAGCTGTTGCGTACTCGGCGGATAGGAGTGCTTTCGGCAAACCTATCTTCAAACATCAGGCTGTATCATTCATGCTGGCAGATATGGCAACAAAGATTGATGCGGCTAGACTCCTGACTTGGAGAGCGGCCCTGAAGTGCGACTCGGGACATAGGAATACATTGGAAGCTGCACACGCCAAGAGATTTGCAGCAGACATGGCAATGGAAGTCACAACTGATGCTGTTCAGATTTTTGGGGGTTATGGATACTCAGAGGAGTACCCAGTAGCCAGAAGGATGAGGGGTGCAAAGGTCGTTCAGATTTTTGAAGGATCAAGCCAAATTCAGAGGCTGATTATTGGAAGAGAGATGCTTCGTGAAAGTAAGTGATACGGAAATTGGTTGTATAGTCCTAGCTGCGGGAGAAAGCAGTAGGCTCGGGTATCCAAAGGCCCTCATAGAAGTAGGAGGGGAGACGTTAGTTTCATGGATCTCGAGAAGATTAAGTGAGCTAGGACTATCGCCGGTCATTGTGACCAGAAATGAGCTTTATCAAAAAGTCAAGGATTCAGTTGGTGACGTCGATGTCATCATAAATTACTCTCCTGAGTCGGGTAGGACGGGCACAGTCAAAGAAGGCCTGAAATTTCTCAGGAGGGATTCTAGAGGACCCCCTAGAATCCTAATCGTACCGGTTGATAGGCCTGGATTCTCACAATCTACTCTCGAGTTTCTAATGAGTAAAGTTTCCAGTGCATGCCCCGTTTTTGACGGAAGGGGGGGGCATCCGCTTCTGGTTTCAAAAGAGGATTGTGACACAATCCTGAAGGCTTCGTCAGATGTTCCACTTAACAAAGTCATTAGTCCTCAAAGAATCCCCGTTCACGATAGATATCTACACCTAAATATAGACACGAAAGAGGATGTTGATAGGTTTCTCAGGGCTGTAGAATTTCTGTGAGAAAGTGGTATTCATTAAGAATCAACATGAATACTAATCCTACTATCAAAGCAGGTAAAGTGGTATGAATCGTTGCCCAGATTGAAGCTGTCTTGTGCCTAACTAGAAGCGGGAATAGCGCATCCCCATCCTGTGATATTGCGTTGGACACCAGTGCTGGGAAGGAGACTATTCCCTCTACATACGCAGAAATTGCAATTATCTGTGGGCCGCACCCCGGAATCAGTCCTATCATGGCGGCTATCGCAACTGCCTCCGCTCCAGCTCCCCTTTCACTTAGGTCTGCTTCAGAAATTCCTGAGAATATCATGCCAAACTCAAAAATTAGATATGCCAAAACCACCCAAAATGTAACGAATGCAGTCTCGGAGGCAGCGTGGACCAGGGTTTCATCTAACGAGTTCAGCTTGTCCCCTATTGTGGCCTCTGTATCGTCACGTATGAAATTCTTTGACGAGATGTATAGTATTACGGACAGTAGGGTCCCTGTGAACCCGACCCAAGTTATCAGGCCGTCACGAGTGAATGGGTCCCAGGCCAGATTGGGGGAATATTCCGGATCTTGTGCGTACCAAATTAGAAGAAGGACCGCTAACAAAAAACCAACGATTGTAACTATCCACCATATTCGATATCCCTGATGGAGAATTCTGTAACCAAACCCTTCTTGGACCTCTCTAGGCATATCAGAAATTATCTCTCCCTCTTCGAACGAATCCAAGATATTGTCCTCTTTGCGGACTTCATAATCAGCTTTTTTCCACAGTATTCCCAATGGAGATGCAGGAGTTACCGCTAATCTATCGACTGCAAAACCCCAAATTACTGCCACAACGAACGAGATTAAGTGTACAGCAATAACAGGCGCTAGGAATGAAATATCCTGAAATACCGCCCCAATCAGAACAAATGCCGCATCGCCCAGAGTGGCGATAAGTGTAGCTATCACAGTCCCATAGGTGACATATCCTCTCGTGTACATGGGCATGACTATTATCGCGCCCCCACAACCCGGAGTTAGTCCCATTATCGCACCAATAAGAGGCTGGATACTCCTATTCTCCCTGATCCAAAGTACGAATTTCCCAGCTGAGATATATTGTAGCCAGCTGAATAGAAGGACCATCACTGCGACGAATACGGTTACTGCCAGAAATGCATCTCTCATCGAAATTACGATAATTTCGAAAGCTTCGTCAAGGGTGATGCTTGACGACATAAGTCAACGGATGAATGTTTGGATATCAAATTATAGATGATAAAATCAACGTTATCGAGCATGAAGATTGGGCGAATGAGGTAGTTTGAATCTAATTTTCTCACAGGACTAGTTAGCGGAAATCCAAAGTGTGCCATCGCCTTCCCCTGACCATGTCACGTGCCGTACTATCTTGGGTAATCGAGAGATTGGATCACGGAGAGAGGGTTGCCTTGGCCTCAGTTATCGAGGCTAGGGGGAGCGTTCCGGGAAAGCCCGGGGCAAAGCTAGCTATATCCTCTACCGGGGAAAAATTCGGTACCGTTGGTGGCGCTGGTCTTGAAATGAAAATCGAGAGAAGCTTGATTGAAATGCTGGCAAACGGTAAATCCGAAATGAGGAAGACAGGAGGTAAAATTGAGACTTACATTCTGCACAAGGAGGGGAAGGGAAAAGAGGCCGTTGCCCTTGACAGTCTATGCGGGGGTCAGCTGAAGGTGTCATTGGAAGTGATTGAGCCTGTCCCTCACATATTGATTGCCGGAGGGGGCCATGTAGGCATGTCTGTATCGATGGTGTGCGAGACCCTTGGCTGGAAATACAGTGTTTTTGACGTCAGAAGCGAATACTCTAATCTAGAAAGGTATCCCAAAGCATCTGAGAATTTATGCAGTTCAGTTGATGAATTTCTGGGTAATGAGACTGTATCATCAATCAGAAGATTCTCGGATATACTAGTTATGGGTCACGATTGGTCCATCGACCAAGAACTACTGATAGGGCTACTCAAAATCTTAGATGGTGTTCCTCGTATAGGCGTTATTGGTTCGACTACAAAGTGGAATGGTTTCAGGAAGGCGGCAACTGAATCCGGATTGACTGAGGAGAAGCTGTCTCCAGCTAGATGCCCGATTGGTCTCGATATCGGAGCTGATACCCCAGAAGAGATTGCATTGGCGATATGCGCTGAAATTCTGTCATTTGAAAGAAAGACAGGATAGCCGAAATATGAAATTATACCCCCTAACACCGAGGCACATGAGATACACTGCGATGGGCACTGTGCTGATTTTTTTAATCCCTTTATTGAGCGGTTGTATACTTTGGGAGGAGGAGGGAAATGCAGTCCTGTTGCCAGATGAAAGACCTGATTTGGAATCATACACCGTGGTTGCCCCTATCGATACCGGAATCAACGTTTATCATAACCACTTCATCATGAATGAATCGTTTCCCGTCTCACTTCTTGAGGGATTGAATGTCACAATGATTTGTGACATCAGTACCGAAGGAACGTGGCAAGAAAGATACGACGCCGACAAGGAAAGTTGTTGGGACCAGATTACCTCCTCTGACATTGTCTGGTTCAGAGGTACAAGGATAATCGGAACTTCCCCCGACGATAACACTGACATCCCAATACTTGATGATCCCCAGGATGGTCACGGAACGGCGGTCACCGGGGCGGTTCTGGACGCAAATCCAGATGCAGTGATATTTTTCGTTGAGGGATTCAGTGACGCTGCTGTTCTTGCCGCCGCAAATCAACCCCTCGTAGACATAATTACCACCAGTTTTGGACCGATTGGATCTGTTCCGGTTCCTGGAATAGAAGATGCAACAAAGGTGGCGGTTGTGGAAAATAAGAAGATTCATGCTGGCGCTGCTGACAACTCCCCTTCTCCTGCCGTTCAAGATTCAACTGCTGGACCCCCATGGAGCATTGGGATTTCTGGTTATGCCGAGGAGGGGGATGATCAGAAGGAAACGATGAGTGGTTCTTACCCAGATATTGCCGCCGATTGGACTCAGATACTGCCTAATCATGACGATATCGACGGATACCACGAGACTTCAGGAACATCATTTGCTACGCCCAGGACTGCAGGATTGCTATCGAAGGTCATACTGACATTGAGATCTGAGTTCGGAGATTATTCTTCTGGAGCCGATCCAATAACGAGAATGGGACTCCTAGTTTCTGGGGAAGGACTCAATGTAACTAATGATGACCTGAGAGATGCTCTTAATTTGTCTGCTTGGTATCCTTCTTCCTCAACTTGGGACCCATTGTCGGGGACAATGCCTATCTCTCCCATAGCGCCATGCACCCAAGTTGGATGGGGAGTCGTTAACGAGAGCAATGTGCAACCAATTATCGATCACCTGAGTGGTGGCCCTCAGATGGACGAGAGGCCATCTGACGTAGTAATGTGTATGGAGGCAAATCAAGCGATTAGAGAGGCTTACTGGACGTAAATTGTATTTTCTGTAAAAATTCTCAGACCGTTGGTTTCAATAAGAGAAAGTCGTTGAGAATTGTATGAGAAGAGTAAACCTGCGATGGAATATCTCATCTCTGCACGGCTCCAGTGACATATCAAACATCTTGAGGATCGCAGAAAGTATAGAGGTTCTAAGTCATCTTTCTGTCAGCGAAAAGGGAGTTGTTCAACTAGCCGAGATACGACTGAAGGAAGGAAGGAAGGTTACCGACTTATCAGAAATCAGTTGGCTGGAGGTTATCGAAGTTCTGGAGGAGGACGGGGATTTATTGGTAGCGAGTATTCTTTGTAGCCATCCCTTTGCTAAATCCGCTATCGAGCTATCGAACATACAAGTATATCCCCCATACGGGATAGATTCGACAAGAGGAATGGAGCTTAGGCTATCGGGACTTTCTGGCTCTGTTAGTAGGTTTGTGGCCCTTCTTAGAGTGGTACTTCCTCCAGATAAAATTAGTGTTAATTCTTTCAGAAAGGAAGAAAGAAATGGTTGGACTGATGGGTTGACGGACAAGCAGAAGGAAGTACTCACTTACGCCATAAATATGGGTTACTTTGACCCTGATTCGGATGTCAAACTCAAGGATATTGCTGAGGGACTTGGCATGGCCAGAAGTACATTAGGTGAGCACATGAAAAGAGCGGAGTTTGAAATTATGAAGAAGGTATCAGAAGACCTTCTCTGACAGTAGATGACGAAACAAAATACTCAAGTCGTTGATTGTTCTGGTGAGTATGTGGTGCAGTATAGCCTACCCATGGTCCCGGGGCCCGATAAGGTCAGATGGAACGCGACTGTGAATGGTGTGAACGTAGATTTCTTCATCGAGAGCAATGCGATTCTTCTAGATGTATTGAGAGATCAGGCTGGAAGTTTGGGTACGAAAAGAGGATGTGACATGGGAACATGTGGTTGCTGTAGTGTGATGATAAATGGAATCCCGAAAATTTCCTGTCTAGTATTGGCACAAGAAGCGAGAGATTGTGAAATTACTACTGTGGAAGGATTATCTTCTGGCCATCATCTACATCCAATTCAGCAGACATTTGCAGACTGTGGAGGGAGTCAATGTGGCTTTTGCACACCTGGCTTCCTAGTTGTTTCAGCGGCCTTGCTGGAGAGAAATCCTTCTCCTACAGAACCGGAGATAAAGGCTGCAATCGAAGGAAATCTATGCAGATGTACCGGTTATCAGCAAATAGTTGAGTCGATTTCCAAAGCCTCTGAGATATTAGTCTCTGGCAGGGGGGTTGGCGACTCTACTTCATCGAAGAGCGATCCTCATCCCGGATTCTCAGGGAGTGAGTAGATGTCAGATAGTGACCATTCGACCGAAAGTAAGGATACTTCGGAATCAGGTGAGATGGTGGGATACAGACAACAACCTGGCAAGTTACCGTTCTCGAAGCCTGGTTCAGGAGGCAAGAATCGTTTCTCAAAACCGACTGATTATTCTAGGATTCCTGAATCACAGGGGGGTTCTTTGGAACAGCCATGGGGAGCACACAGGCATGATGACTTGGTGAGTGGCCAAGTAATCGGGAAGCCCACGTCCCTAGTAGATAGTAACTGGAAGGTAACTGGCCAGGCAAAATATGGAGATGATATCAGGCTCCCGGGAGAGGTAATCGGGAGAATCCTCAGAAGTCCTCACCATTATGCTAGAGTACTCTCTATCGATATCAGCAAAGCCCTGGAATTGCCAGGAGTCTTGGGAGTAGCCACTGGGGAAGACGCCCCGGGAAAGTTTGGGGTCCTTCCCGTTACCAAAGACGAGCATGCCATGGCTGTAGAGAAAGTCAGACATGTCGGCGACCTAGTGGCATGTGTCGCCGCTGTTGATGAGCCTACAGCTAGAGAGGCCTGTAGATTAATTGAGGTAGAGTACGAAGTTTTAGATTCCATCCATGACATTAAACAGGGACTAGAAGATTCCGAAAATCCGATTCATGACAGAGGAAAATACCATATCGGAGAATCGAACGTACAGAAAAGGGTGTTCCAGCAGTTCGGAAATATTTCTGATATGAAAGATAGTTCCGTAGCCACTCATGATTCTGATTGGACTTTCACTGGAGTAAATCATGGGTTTACAGAGCCACACGCGGTTGTGGCTCACTGGGATCCTTCTGGGAGATTGACGCTATACACTCCTCAACAGGTACCCCACTACTTGCACAGAGCTCTTGCTGATGTCTTGGACATCCCTATGCATCAGATAAACGTGTACAGGACATTCGTCGGAGGAGGATTTGGAGGGAAGTCGGATCCTTTTCCTCACGAAATGTGCGCAGCTATTCTAGCTAGGAAGACAGGTAGGCCTGTCAGAATTAATTTTGACAGGGAGGAGGTTTTCTGGGTAAACAGGGGAAGGCACCCTTCGAAGATTTCAATGTCTTTGCACGCAGACTCGGAGGGCCGACTTTGCGGTATAGAGACCGATGCCCTGATTGATGGGGGTGCCTTTGCATCGTTCGGACACGTGACTACTTACTACAACGGAGTCCTTCATACCGCACCCTATGAGATTGGAGCTTTCCATTATACTGGCGCCAGAGTGTGGACCAATAAGCCAGCAAGTGGTGCCATGAGGGGCCATGGAGCCGTTAATTCCAGATGCGCTGTTGAAACTGGGATTGATGATTTGGCTGAGCAGCTTGGGGTTGATCCGATTGACTTCAGGCTTGCAAATCTACTGCCTCCTCACAGTGCCACAATTACTGGATTTAGAGTTACGAGCATAGGTATGAGGGAGTGTCTTGAAAGGGTGAAAGAAGAGTCCGGATGGGATGAAAAATTCAGGAAGATGCCTCTCGGGAAAGGCATAGGAATAGGTTGTGGGTTTTTCATCTCTGGAAGTGGGCTCCCAATCCATTGGGATCCAAACAAGTTCCCTCATGCCACAGTACACTTGAAGATCGATATGGACGGAGGAGTCACGGTCCATACTGGTGCCGCCGATATAGGCCAAGGATCTGATACTGTAGTAGCACAATCGGTTGCTGAAGTTCTGGGCCTTCCCCTTGACATGATCAGAGTCAGGAGCAGGGAAAGTGACACTTCTCCAGTTGACCTGGGCTCCTACTCATCGAGAGTCACTTTCATGAATGCCAATGCGGCTATTTCCGCTGCAATGGAGATAAGAAACGAGTTATTGGAGGCGACAAGTGAAATTACAGGTTCAAAGATCGGGGATCTAGTAATAGGTGATCGTCGAATTTTCAACAAAAGAGATCCTGCAGTCGGCGTTTCTTACTTGGAAGCCTTGCACAAGGCCCAAGAAGACAGAGGGGCATTGGTTTCTTCGGGTTCGTATCGTACACCCCCGATGGGAAGGGCACACAAAGGGGCTGCCGCCGGACTTGCTCCCGCATACTCATTTTCTGCCTATGTTGCAGAGGTTGATGTGGACATAGAGACTGGGCAGACTAAGGTTGAGAAGGTCTGGGCGGCCCACGACTGCGGTAAGGCGCTAAACCCGTTGGCTGTGGAGGGACAGATTATTGGTTCGTGCCACATGGGATTGGGGCAAGTCCTCAGTGAAGAAATGAAGTATGGTAGGACGGGGCATCTTCTGAATCCTGATCTCTTGGATTACAAGATACCCACGGTTCATGAGATGCCAGAGGTCACTCCGATAATCGTTGAGTCCAATGATCCTGAAGGTCCGTTTGGCGCTAAAGAAGCTGGAGAGGGTCCTCTACTTCCTATACTTCCAGCGGTTGTTAACGCCGTTTACGATGCAATCGGGGTAAGGGTTAGTGAGCTCCCAATTACGCCAGACAGACTGTACAAGGCGATCGAGAGAAGGTGCAAATCTGAGGGGGTCGAAGAACCACTAGACCTGAAACCCCCCAAGCTGGAGCTGACGGCCCTACAGGAAACTCTGCAAATCAGGTCAATTAATCACTCCAAAAGGGATAAGGAAAGAAGACTTACCGATAGCCCATCCCCCTATCACAATGGGGCTCTTTTCGGACTGGACCCCGAAATTCCAGGAGACGAACAAGACTCTAGATGGGCTGCGGTAGTAATACCCCCGGATGGTTATTTAGAAGACCCGGGGCTAGCCGGAAGTGCATGGAAGCACACAGAGAGAAGGCATAGGGGTGATGTGGAGTGAGGATGCCACCGTTCAACTTACACATCCCAAGTACATTGGATGAAGCACTATCAAAAGCCTCAGAATTATCATCAGCGGGGAAGGAGTATGACTGGATTTCAGGAGGTACCGACCTTATTCCAAATTACAAATGGCACATCAATACCAAGAAGGATGTAATCTCATTATCTGGAATCGATGAATTATATGTTATGACGCCACTCAGAATAGGAGCCATGGTAAGCCTTCAAGAAATAGTTGAGTCGGATTCTGTTCATCCTTTGATCTCCCAAGCAGCCAGCAAGATAGCCAGTGTGATGATTAGGAGGTCCGCGACATTAGGAGGAAATATCTGTCTCGATACCAGGTGCTTCTGGTTTAATCAAACTGAGGAGTGGCGAGAGTCCATTGATTGGTGCCACAAATGTGACTGTGGGACCGGGGCGGACTGCCGGGTAATTCCTAATCAGAACGATCTATGTGTTGCAACATACCAAGCTGATCTGGCTCCCGTTCTTATGTGCCTTGGTGCAACCATACATCTTTCATCACTCGATGAATCGAGATCGATGCCAATTAGTGAGTTCTTCAGACTTGATGGAATGACCAGAAATGTGCTAAAGAAAGGTGAAATAGTTACACATATCACATTCCCTGAGGACCTATTCGAATGGGAAGGAGATTATCAGAAACTAAGACAGAGAGAAAGCTGGGATTTCCCTGAGGCAGGAGTTGCGGTGACATGGAAAAGAGAAGGGGGCGTCATCGATGATTTACGTGTCGCCACAACTGGCCTAGAGTCCGTTCCCGTGCTACATACTGAGCAGGCTATGGAGGCTTTGGAAGGATGGGATGGTAAAGATAGCGTGACTAAGTTATCTGAGTCGGTTAGGAGGTCCGTGAAGCCTGTTCTAAACACTTGGTATCCGCCCTCATATAGGAAAAAAATGGTCAAAGTTCTAACCAGAAGAGCATGTAGTGCCCTGCTGGAGGGCTGAGTTTGAAGGCCGGAGTTATTGTCACTTCGATTGCTTTACTTTGCATGCTTTCACCGATAGTAGCCTCCCAGCAGCCTGAGCCACCGGGTTGGGAACTAGGGATTGAATATCCCCAAGAGGACGAAGATAATCCCTTCAAATTGAGTTCAACCGGAACGGTGAGTGTGTCATTCTTCGTTTCGAATAATGAGCTGTTACCAATCACCGTGGATTTCGAATATGAAATACCCTTTGAGGGCGAATATGACGGTCCGGAGTCTGAGACAATAGGTGCTGGAAATAATAAAACATTCACGCTTGCAATATCAGGCATTAATGTCAGGGACAATCCCGCTGAAACTACTGAGGAGTTCAGTATCACCGGTCTTTTAGTATCGAGGGGTTCGGTCCCCCAGCCAATTCCAGACTCCAGAAGTAGCACAGGTGATCTGTTGATTCCAACCATATATGATTTGGAAATCAGCATATCCGAACCAGTGGGCCCGATGAATTCGGGCTCAGAAATGACACTCCAGGTGTTAGTTGGCAACCTAGGTAACGCAGTAGACAGGGTTGGATCTGTGGAAATATCTGACAATTGCCCATTGCTGACAACAAGCTCCCTAGATGAACTCACTAGTCGTGATATACAGAATGGAATTTCCTCGCCATTGGTGATAACTGCGTCTCAAAGCCACCCTCAAAGAAACTGTGAGGTGGAAGTTGTAATCTCATCGAATGGTGCCACGAACTCTGGCGGTTCTGCGATAGCCAGTGATAGTGTCAGAGTTACTGTTGAACCCCCTCCAGTAAACGAAGAGGACCCGAATGATCAAGGGGGAAATGAGGGCGATATGATTGATGAGGTGGTAAGTTCTAACTTACCAAATATAGGGGTTTTTCTTACGGTATTTATGATTCTCATTTCAGCATCAATCAAGACGGATAGGGATGACTAGTGTACCTCACAATTAAGTGTCTAAATCGGTATACTGAGTTAATATCCGGCGAGAAATGAGAATTTTATTGCCGAAGCATATAATTGGGCAATCGCACTCCGGACAGCACCGTAGGTGCTAGATTGAACCTATGTTAGGATGTTGATTACCTTGGATAACAACGACGATGGTCGAGAATTCGGCACATACGTCACTTGGTCCTTGGGAATCACGACAGCATTACTTCTAATCCTTCCAATGATTTTCGTTGTTGGAAAGGCCACTCATTATTCTGCTTATTCCAGTGAAGGGGACTATGACGGACTGGCCCAGTTGAAGGACATGAGGGATAGCTTGGAGGAAGACGATGGTTACTCTATCGCGAACACCATGTCGACTCCAATGCTGGTAAACGACTGGAAATATCCCCACAGGACAATGCTACTCGTCATCGCTCCTGAGAAACCGATTGATGAGACCGAGGCGGATTCAATTTACGATTTCGTTACAGAGTCAGGTGGCAAGGTCATTGTAGCCGCTGATGGAACTAATGCGAATAGGCTAGCCTCTAAATTTGGAGTAACTTACTTCGATTCCCCCCTATTAGACGAAAACCAGTATTATGTAACTGAAACTGATGATGGAGTTAGTCAGTACTCATGGGAAAACGTTTGGGGGATCGGGACTCTTGAAGAGGAGGCAACAGAGTTTGGAAATGATGGATGTGGGACATTCGAGATCGACCAATATGATGACTCATGTGCGCTTCCGGTGATGTTTAGAAAGCCCACAGGAATGAAATTTGAGCAAACCGAGAGAGATAGGCAAGACCCCGGACATCGGGAGGTGACCGTAATATCGAAGGCGTCTCCCTCTGCCTTTATCGATTTAATCGGGAATGGAGATTCAAGTGACTTCAGAAATCCCGCTCCAGGAGATTTGGCCCTGATGATAAGGGCCGATTATCCGGGGATTGAGGTGTATGACAAAGTTAGGGGAGGCCAGGCAATCGTCGGTGGCAATACCGCGGAGATAGAGGTGACTGGAAGCATAGTTTTCGTTTCAGACCCAGAGGCCTTCTCGAACATGCTGTGGACGGATGAAGTAGCTCAAGGAGAGGGGATTCCGAGAGTTTGTGAGGTAGTAGGTGCTTACCAGAGTTGTTGGAATGATGCATTTGAGGATTCTGATGGATCCCAATGGAATGGAAATGGGGACTACTTCAGACTTCTAATTTACTCCATGATGGAGTTCGATAATCTGGAATTGTCCGGAGAAGTGAAGAGTGATTTCACCAATTTCCAAGTAGTATTTGACGAAAGTAGGCACGTCACGGGAGTTGTCTCCGCCCCATTCGTAGAAGCTATGAGTACCGTCGTTTTGCTTACCTCCAACACATTCCTGAAGTGGCTAGTGGTACTAAACGTTGGACTTCTGCTACTAGTAGCAATGATGATTGTCCCAGAAAAGGAAAACTGGAGGCATGTTTTTGATTTGACCAGATTCTCTGAGAGGCCTAATAAGCTAAATCCAAGTGAATACAGAAGAAGAGTTCAACAAGCACTATTCACGAAAATTAGGGTCCACCATGACCTCACCAGAGACCAAATGGCCCTCAAGCCACCAGCTGAGATTCAATCGATGATTGGCAATCCCCGGCTTGTGGAACTAGCTTATTCCAAAGAAAGAAAATACTCCCCCAAAGAGCTCAGAGAGCTGATGCAGTCCATCAGACGCTGGGGAGGCGGGAATTGACCGCAGACGCAATTGACAAAAGTAATGATGAACTGGAGATAATAGTATGAACGCAACACCACCAGCAGAAAAGCCCCCAGCACCGCCAGCAGACGCAGTATCGAAAGGGTACGAGGAGAAGGCTGCAAAGGCCAGAGGATCCAAGAAGACAAACGAAAAACTAGAGGCTGTCGGAAGGATTGGAGAGGCCATTAGCGCTGAAGTACAGAAGGTGATTATTGGAAAGTCCCATGTAATCGATAACGTGCTCATAAATATACTATCGAATGGAAATCTTCTCTTCGAAGATTATCCTGGTCTAGCAAAGACTCTCATGACCAACACTTTCGCTGACGCACTTGGATGTGACTTCAAGAGAGTTCAATTTACCCCTGATTTGTTGCCTGCGGATATCACAGGGACCAACATCTATGATGCCAAAAAGGGGGAGTTCACATTCAAGCCCGGGCCTATATTCTGTAATCTTCTTCTTTCTGATGAGATCAACAGAGCTCCACCTAAGACCCAGGCGGCTCTACTAGAGGCCATGCAGGAGAAGCAGGTTACCATCGGAGTCGTTACACACAAGCTCCCAGCCCCTTTCCTGACAATGGCCACCCAAAACCCAGTGGAGCAAGAGGGAACATATCCTCTGCCTGAGGCTCAGCTAGACCGATTCATGTTCAAGATGAGTGTCGGTTACCCCAACAGAGCTGATGAGGACGAGATTCTTGCAAGACGTGTAGCAAGGAAGAAGGACGCTGTTGAAGTGGAGACGATAACTGATCCAGCGAGAGTGGTTGCTATGCAAGAAGCTTGTGAGGAAGTCTATGTGGATCCGGCAGTTAGAATGTACATGGTGGAGATAGTTACCAGGACAAGGGAAGACCCGCGGGTCCTCGTCGGTTCATCTCCTCGTGGTTCTCAGGCCTTGCTCAAGACCAGTCGTGCGGCGGCTGCAATGAGCGGTAGAGACTTTATCACCCCAGACGATGTAAAATCCGTCGCTGTATTGGCAGTCTCACACAGGCTTATCCTAAAACCGGAACACCAAATTAAGGGATTGGAAAACGAGGAAGTTGTTTCCGACATTCTGAGGCAAGTACCAGTCCCAACGGTTTGAGGGCTTGAGGACTTCACTAGAGTAGAAGAGGAGGATTGACATGGCGTGGAGCAGGAAGTCAGCGATGTTCGCATCATTGGCAATCGCTCTTTACCTTCTTGGCTTGGTCCTTCGTAACCAGCAATTAGTTACTGTCGCAGTGGTACTTCTTTCGTTCCTAACGTGGGCGGCATTCATGTCCAACCATGCCGATGTTTCCTCATCAGGAAGAAGAGCTGAAGAGGAGAGGAAAAATGATGGTGTGCAATTAAACAGCATCGTTGCTTTGAGAAAAATTTCGTCATCTAGAATTTTTGAAGACGGGGAGATTGAAGTTACCTTAAGATTGCAGAACAAATCTAATTTGCCAAAGATCGTAGAGGTGAGAGACCGGGTTCCGGAGGTTATGAGAGTCAAGAAGGGCGCGAATTACGTACTCATGGAACTTGGACCTCAAAGAGAGACCACAATTAGATACACGATAGAAACCCCTCTGAGAGGATTCTACACTATAGGGCCGGTATGTATCAGAATTCAGGATGCATTTGGGCTGTTCCATAATGAGAGGGAGGTTAACCTGTATGACGATTTCCTTGTATTCCCCAAGATGGAAGACATCAAGGATGCACTGATAAAAAGTAGAGTCCCAAAGATTTTCACCGGCGCTGTCAATATTAGGAATCCCGGAGAAGGATCTAATTTCTACAATCTAAGGGAGTATATACCTGGTGATCCGATGAAAAAGGTGAACTGGGCTGCAACTGCGAGGAGTGGAGGGAAAATGATGGTCAACGAGTACGAGAGAGATGCCGTTAGTGACATCATCATAATCATTGACAGCAGATCTGTAAGTGAGACCGGGCCAGTCAGTCGTAACTCTTTGGTCTACAGCACAAGGGCTGCTGCAAGTCTGTCTCAGTACTTCTTATCAAGAAGAGACTCTGTAGGCCTGGTGGTTTACAGTGATGAGATAGTTTCCGTAGACAGGGACACAGGAAAAAAGCAACTATATGTCCTTTTGACGAAGCTAGCTGGGGCTATAGCGAAAGGTAACACGCCTCTGAAGGTAGTCACAAATAGAATCATGCCACACATAAACAGGGGTAGTCCAATCATCATCCTAAGTCCCTTAGAGGATGACTCGACAATCGTCGATGCTGTCAGGGATCTTAGGGCGAGGAACTTTGACGTTACTGTCCTTTCTCCAAGTAGCCTTGAGTTCGAGTTTGATGCCAAGAGACTTGACAGGACTGGTTACGAGGTTTTGAAGACAGAGCGTGATATCCTTATGAGCGAATTACGAGGACTTGGTGCCTTCGTCATGGATTGGGAGCCAGATATGATGCTGAATACCGCTCTGGCAGGAGCAAGGGGATTCTGAGGTGAGTGATAAATGGCTGATAAGGTAAAGGTAGATGGGGGAGGAGATACTTCCCACCTCTACGAAGGAAAGACCGTGAGGTCTTCAGCACCTAGCAGGAAAAAGGCGGCAGGTAGGCTGAAGTCGAGCACTGAGATACCCAAGGATGCAATACCTGAGATACATGTCCCGAGCTTTATTGAGTCCTTCTTCGGAGGACCGGTCGTTTCCAAACAGAAGTTCCTACCTGCTGACAGAATGGTTTCATCACTACAAGTGGGAGCTGTTTCATCCTTGGTGATTTTATCATTCCTCACCTTAGCTATAACACCAGTCTCTGGAACAGCTTGGTTCGCAATCTCCAATATTATTGGATTCACTTCACTTGCTGGCCTATTCCACCTCTCCTTGATAGTCATAGGCCTAGTTGGAGGGGCCTATGGGATTTTCCAGAGAGATAAGAGGGCTATGCTAATTTCTTATGTTGCTCTGATTTTGGTAACCGTGAGGTTTGCGGGAAGTACAGTAGAATTCAGATTCGACTTCCTTCCGGAAGGCGAGATAGCTCAGAAGTTCATCCTGATCTTGTATGCGGTCTTCCTAGTAATGTACATTGAACTGTCAAGTGGGGTAATCAGGTTCTCTATGTTGGATACCTCAATCAGGATGAATGAGGTATACGTAATGGGTGTAAACAAGATAACCAGGAGGTACCACACATCACTTGCAATTGCTCCAGTTATTGCGGGAGTAGTAGCTCTGATGACTCTGTTGATAAATCTCATAATTCCAGCAATTGTTGATATCTTTGATGGTAGTTCAGATGTTGCTTCAGAGAGGCTCAGGGAATCGGTTGAGTTGACGAGTGTGTATGGAGTAGCCCTCGGAACTGCAATTGTATTCCTAATTATTGCGATAATGTTCGGAGTAAACCTCCCCCTAAGGATTCAGCAGATGAGAGAAAGAAACGCTTAGCTTGAAATGAAACCGCCGGCTATTCCTAAATCTGCCATAACGAGCATGGAAACTGCTTCTACTACAGGTGCTGCCCTAGGGCCCAACACAGGATCATGCCTTCCTCCGACTTCGAGGTATTGGCGTTGATTCGAAGGCAGGTGCAATGTGAATTGCTTCCGGGGAAGGCTACTTGGAGGCTTAAAATGTACCTTGACAGAGATAGGGGCACCAGTTGAGCGCCCTCCCAATGAGCCGTCAGCAGTTCCCTCGGATGCGCCATCAAGAATAGGGTAATTCGTCCCGGGTAACCAAGAGTCATTGTGCTCACTTCCCCTCATTAGAGAAGATTTTACTCCATGTGAAAACTCCACTGCCCTCGCACCGGGTATGGCCATGAGTGCTCTCGCCAAGGACGGTTCAATACCATCAAACCACGGCTCTCCAACCCCTATTGGTAGACCTTCTATCAACAACTCAACCACAGATCCTATGGTATCTCTATCTTTTCTGATTTTCTCGATCTCTTTGGACATCAAAATTGCGGCTTCATGGTCCCTACAATTCAGTCTCCCGGAATCTGAGCTGGGGTCCAATTCATTACCTCTGTCTAATTCGAAAAGTGGCTTTGATTGAATATTCCCGACACTATGCAAGTGAGCATGACATGACCATCCAACCTTATCCAGAATGGATCTGACTTGGCTTCCCGCAGCAACTAGACCAAATGTTAGCCTGGCTGACTGAGATCCCCCGCCTCTAAGGTCAGCGGAACCCTGGGACCTAACAGACTCGACCAAATCAGCGTGCCCTGGGCGAGGATGATCAGGCAGGAATGAGTAATCTTTCGATTTGGCATCTGAGTTCATGGTCAGCATCAATATTGGCCAACCAGTAGCCTTTCCGTCGAAGACTCCCGACATAATCTCGCATCTATCATCCTCAGAACGCTGAGACATCCCTTTCCTACCGGGCTTCCTCCTTTGCAGATCCTGAAGAAGGGTTTCTGGATCTACCGGAGTCCCGGGGGGGATCCCCTCAATCAATGCCCCCACACACTTTCCATGACTCTCGCCGAAAATTGTAACCTTGAGGTTTTCACCAAGACCCATTCCCATGTTATGCCCCCTCGACCAGCTCTTTGGATAGCAAAAACTGAGTTGATATTACTTCATCGCAAAGCTCGGACAGTTGTGCCCCGATATATTCCGAGTCCGAGGCATAGCAGACTACAGCAATCGCAGGTCCTGAGCCACTGATGCCAGCAGCTACAGCGCCTGAGGCTATCATTAGGTTACTGATCCTCAGAGCTTCGAAATCATCGGTAGATGAGGCCACAGCCATTCCATTTGAGGATAATGAATCCAGTATGGAGCCGTTGATCAATGATGCGAGCGCTCTGTCGAAAATCTGCGAGTTTTTGTGAAAAGACTCGATTATAATATCACTCTTTCTTGAACCCCTTAGCCCAATTAGGACTGAGAATCCAGGCTCTATATCTCCTTCAAAGAGAATCGATTCTTCAGGGGTTTTAGAGGGGTCCACTGCTTTCCATCCAGAGGTTAGCGTGGCCCATGTATCATCCATACTTCCGGAAATTGTGCAACCTGATCTCCTCTGCGCCTCCACAGCTAAGTCAACTATCTCATAATCCGAAAGGCATGTCCAGGATGCCTTATCGAGAGCCCTGATCGCTGCACAAGAAAGAGCTGAGCTGGACTTTAGTCCCTGGCCAATGGGGATTTCGCTGATCACCTCCCAACCTATGACAGGTGGAACCGGGTATCCCTTCTCTTCCCAAATAGATGAAATTATAGACAAAATACCATGTTTATCCTCATCATTAGTCATTTCAACATCATAGATATTGACTCTAATTGGCAGTTTGACGGGGATTGAGCAACCCTTTCCTGCACCCAACGCATGAAGGATTGAAATTGCTCCAAATGCCTCCCCTGTACCTAAAATTGTCATAATTCTCTGACCTCCCCTGATACTGCACTACCTATGTGACGCATGCTGTTGTCAATGACTACAATGATTTCATCGTCTTGAGAGATATCTGTTGCTGAGATTGGTTTAGAATCACTCGAAATCAGGCGCACAGTCTCGGCTTGCTGGACCATCACATTACCCGTAAACTCCCCTGATTCAAAGGATATCTTTAGCAGGGGTCTTCTTTCGATTTTGAGCCTCCCAATAGTAGCTTCTCTGATTGAACCGTCCACAGAGAAGACAGAAACCCGATCCCCAGATTCTAATTCGCTGAGGTACTTCGTTGTTCCATCGCCCATTATTACATACGAGTGTATGGCTCCCGCGTTAATCCTGAAAGGTCTGGTTGGGACATACTGGGAGGGGATCGTCTCTCCATGGATCAAACTGAGACAAGAAGAAGTTGATCCAGCAACGATACCTTCGCCCTCCAGTAGCCTCTCCGTAAGGTCGACGCAGGCCCTTTCCCCTATTCCTCCTTCAGTTACAGATGTAATTCTGGCATGAGACAGAGAAGGGAGGTCGACACCGGAGTTTCTATCCCCATTATCCCTCACAATTGACCTCGCAACTGACCAGATATCCGGGAATTTATTTTCTGGCGGGAGAGCCACAGCATCGACTCCATGTTGGAGTGCGAATGCCACCCCCTGCAGTTCAACTCTCTTTGAGACTGCAATGGCTAATTTGGTCCCGCTTCCTCTAGATGATGCCACTAGATTCTCCAATGGTATCATCTTCCAGTCTTCACACCTAATCAATATCCAAGGGACACTCCCTATCAGAGAAATGGCTTCTTTTTGCGCTCTAGCATCCGTTATCTCCACCATCGCAACATCCGGGCTAGATCCGTCCCAAACTCGTACACCATCTGGGTCTTGGGTGGGGCGTCCATACATCTCCGCATCCAACCATAACTCCATTACACCACCTCATCAGCGTGCATTCTCGCCAGCGTGAACAATTTCCCTCAGGGCTTTTACGCACGACTCTGGATCTTTTGAGCCGAAAACCTGCCTACCGAAGCAAATACCCGAGCACCCAACATCCATTGCCTCCCTGACAATCGACAGGGTTTCGCTGAAATCGCCTTCATTCTCACCACCGGCCAACAAAACTGGGATAGGCACTGCCTCGACAACCTTGGAGAAGGACTCGGGAGAACCTGTCCATGGGACCTTTACCACATGGCACCCTAGTTCCCATGCGATTCTTGCAGCGTGAGCCACCCCCCTTGTTGAGTCACCCTCCTCGATAACAAGATTCGTCCCTCTAGGATATACCATGCCAAGGACTGGTAATCCTTCCAAATATGCTTGCCTGGATAATTCGCCGAGCCTCTGTATCATCTCCGGCTCGTACTTATCGCCCAAGTTCACTTGAGCTGAAACTCCGTTTGCACCCCTGAGGAGTGCTTCTGAAGCTGTTGCCACGGAAACCTTGTCTTGGGATCTCTCACCTCCGTGGATGGTGGAGACTGAGATGTGGCAAACATACCCGTCCCAGCCATTCCTGGAATGGTGATGGCTGAGAAGACCCTTTTGCAATACGATAGCATCGGCTCCGCCTCCGATCACTGAATCAACAACGAATTCGGTATCCGTAAGTCCGTCGACGGGAAAGCTGGAGGCCCCGTGATCCATTGGTATCCAGACGCCCTTCCCGCCTGGAAGGATTCTCTCAAGCCTCTCTTCCAGCGTATTCGCCATGATTGTTCGCCGACGCTTCACCTCTTGAATGGTGGCTTGGGGCCATATAGCCGTTAAACAGAACTATCAGGCCTAAATATCGAAGTCGACAATGACAGGTGCATGATCTGAAACAACCATTCCACCTTCCCTCATGACTTCAGCTGATTTCATCATAGACCTCGCTACATCATTCGCAAGGACATAATCAATTCTCCAACCCCTGTCTCTCTCCCTCGCTCTTCTGAAATTTGACCACCATGTGTAAGGCCCTTTTTGTGACCCTATGTGGATTCTGAGCAAGTCATGCCATCCCCTATCCAGAAGTCTTGTGAACCACTCCCTCTCATGCTCAAGGAATCCAGATGACCTCTTATTCCCTTTTGGATCCCATATGTCATCCTCGGTATGGGCAATATTCAGATCTCCACAAAGAATTGCTGGCTCTTCCGAACCCACGAACATTTCTGCCCACTCCATCAAATCCTCGATCCATTGATCCTTGTAAGCTTGCCTTTGATCTCTTGAACTGCCATTAGGGAGATAGATGTTCACACAATGCATTCCATTGTGCTTTGTATGCAAAACCCTTCCCTCGGGGTCCCTTGTCTCATCTAAGTCAGTGTCGATTCCCCTGCCAATCTCTTCCATGCCGACCCTCGAACAGGACATCACGCCCGAATACCCTTTCCTCTGCGCAGGATGCCAAATGACATCGTACCCTTCTGGCTCCTTCCAATCCTTCGGCATTTGTTCTGGAAGGGCCCTGACCTCTTGGAATAGCATCACATCGGCATCTATCCTATCTATGAAATCGTAGAGTCCTTTTCTATGGGCGGCCCTGATTCCATTTAGGTTCCAAGTAACTACTCGCATGTATCGCCGTTATTGGGACAGGTCTTTGACTTTCTCGACGAGATCCATGTTTCTGAGCCTAATGATTCCAACTGGCACCATTGCTACAGAAATCAGCAATACCACTGAAATGAGCTGCAAAGCGACGTTCGGGACTAGGACCACTGGGAAGTAGAATTGCCATGTTGAGAATTCGGCCGCCAGACCTAAAGCGCCACCGAAGGCGAAGATCACACCAAACAGGCCTCCTATCAAACCAATAATGGTACTTTCGAAGAGAAGCATTACCGAAAGGCTTCCAGTCGATGCCCCTAACACCCTCAAAGTAGCCAATTCGAAATCCCTCTCAGCGAGATTCATGACCATAGTATTGAACATGACAGCTAGAGTGAATATGAATCCCAATACCATTATCGTACCCAGAACTTGAGTTTGTTGATCGAGTAGAGATTCTATCCCCCTAAGAAGTGATTCCCTCTCTTGAATTCCACTGGATAATTTCCCAAGCTCCTCATCAACGGAAACCCCCTCTGGGAACTCAAGGTAGACTGCTGTAGCGTTGAATCCAATTATCCCTGCCAAGTCTGTCTGATGGAAGAACATAGTTCTGGAAATCTCCCCTCTCACAGATCCTACAATATCTACTTCCAATTCGTTACCAGATATTGATACCGATTGTCTGTCGCCCACTTCCCAACCGGTCATTTGTAATGATCCCTCGTCCATCATGACCTCTGTTATGGCAGTATTTGGAGCTGGTTCTGAACCGTCAATAATTTCAGTCTGCCTCATTGATTCGCCATCTCCATAACCCCCCAGTCCCACTAAAACGAAGCTTCTCTGTAGTTCTGAAGAGTCGATTAGGGTTCCGACAGGGGCCTCGATAACTATCTCATATGAGGCTCCTCTATCAATGGCCCACTCTACTACTTCGGACTCCCCGTCGGGTTGAACGAAAACCTGTGCATCCCATGTTTGACCTTCTCTCAAACCCCCTACTATGGTATCATTCAATGCGACAGTCATCATCTGAATCGAACCCGCCAGCATCAGAGAGATTCCTACAGCAAGGAATGTCATCCCAAGTCTCGCCGGCTTTCTGAGGCTTGAGCGAACTGAGAGCCCCAGTAGGGTAGGCATCCAGCCGGTTAGTGTCTGCAGATAGTTTGATCCAACTCTGATTTCAGAGCTCCCACCGAGAGCCTTCAGAGGATCTATTCTAGTCGCCTTCCACGCGGGATAGACCCCCGAAATGAGAACTATTGACATGGTGATGCCCATGGTTGAGAGGTATATTTCACTGGGTATTTCTCTCTCAATTATTGGAATCCCCACTATTCCCTCATAGAAATCGAGCATTCCGTTCATACCATATGGTCCGGCTATAGATCCTATTAGACAGCCGAATCCACCGATTACCAAAGGAGCAATCAGATACCCCGACATTATCGATTTCCTGGGTAATCCAAGGGTCCTGAGGATGGCTATCTCACGAGTCTGGCTCTGGACCAGCCTCTGTAAGCTAAGAGCGATTGTTATGGCGGCGATCAGTTGGATTAGGATAGTGAACGGGGCTGCCATCGTCTTGGTACCCTCTAGATCTAACCTCATGAGCTCTACAGACTCGACCTGTCCCCTGTCTCTTATTCGTCCGTCCATGCCATTTTCATCCATAGAACTGGCGATAGCCTCCTTTACTCCGTCCAACTCCTCACCCTCATACTCCTCAGTGTCAGAAAGGTCGAAGGATGGAGTACCCGATATGTCCAGAACTATGGTATTTGCAGATCCTTGTGACAAGCCCGTAAGCCTCTCCATTCCAGAACTGGAAAGGTAGCCAACGACGAACTCGCCTGATTCAGGGGGGAATAGAGATCCTTCTGGAGCCATGTATATGTGCAATGGATGGTATGCGAACCCAACTATTGTGAAATTCATACTTCCCTCCCCTACCCCAATTGTTACCACGTCTTGTAGGCTCAGAGAAAGCGCCTCCCTAACATGCTCGTCAATCACTATCTCGTCCTCTGCCTTAGCCGGCGTACCTTGTGAGTGTCCGTCTGGGAACCATGGCTTGTCTACTTCAGAGTCGTGAGGTATCCCGTGCCATACGGAGTTGATCACATTCTGACCGGAGTCAGTCATGTGGAACATCGCACCGTTCATCACGATCCTGCCCTCGCATTGGTCGAGGGATTGAGCTCCCTCGGGCCATGAGGACTCAATCTCTGAGCAGAGGGATTGAACCTGATCAGCAGACCAAATGGAGCTCTCATTATCAATCCAGATATCCGCTAGATTGCTTCCCGAATCACTGTCCTCATAGATTGAGTCGTACATCGGCCCTAAATTTGCTGAGTATCCTCCAAAGGTTATCCCTGCAAAAACACCAACAAAGATCATGCCTATTACAGCGGAAAGTCGAAGTTTTGTCCCCCAAAGACTCCTTGCGAGTCTCTTATTCAGTAGATTGGAGGAGCCTAACATTATTCCACCTCAAGAAATGGTCTCTTTCTCGCTTGAAACTGTCTTTTCATCTGATACTATCCGACCACTATCTATCCTGATAACCCTGGTTGCATATGCGATCAGAGATTCGTCGTGAGTAACCAGGACAGCCGTGATGTTCTCCTTCTCACAGGCCTCGACGAGAACTTGCATCACCTTGTCTGAGGTCTCAGTATCTAGATTCCCAGTGAGTTCATCGCCTAGGAGAAGAGTAGGCCTCTTGGCTATACTTCTGGCAATAGCAACCCTCTGTTGCTGCCCTCCGCTAATCTCTCCGGGGAACCTATTCCTTTCGGAGTGGAGCCCGACTAATCTGAGCAGTTCCTCCGCTCTAGACTTGTCCCTGTTCCCGGCCAGCTCCTGAATGAGCGAAATGTTCTCAATCACCGTAAGATCCTGGAGGAGGTTGAAGAACTGGAACACGTATCCTATGTTCTCCCTTCTGAATGACGTCATTTCCTCAGAGTTTCCCCTAGGGACTTCTGACCCCATGAAGATGTATGAGCCGTCAGTAGGGCTATCCAAGGCCGATAGGCAGTTCAGAAGAGTGGTCTTTCCTGATCCCGAGGGACCCAAGAGAAGAACCCTCTCTCCCTCGTCTATCTGAATATTGATTCCATCAAGGGCCTTCACAGTTCCCGCAGGAGTTTCATAGTGCCTCTTTAGATTATTCATTGTCAGGAGTGGCATGATAAATACGCCACTCAGTCGTTGGATATTGAGGTATCGTCTTGAGGTATCGTCTTGAGCTATTGGACGCCCAATCTAATCTCTCCGGGATGCCATTGAGGCCCCGATGAGGGCTATTGCCCCCAAGACAGCTCCGAATCCTGGCAATACAGGCGGGGTAGCTGATGATTCTGATGAATACTGGGAAGCCCAGTTATCGTAAATCTCCATCTTGTCAATCTCCTCGCCATCATATTCACCCCATTCGACATACACCTCATCACCAGGAGAGACTAGGCCATCCCCATCGTGGTCAGTGTAAGTGATCGTAACACCTTCCGCGTCTCCGCCGTTTAGGGGGATACTGAATTCGTTTGTGCAGGTGCTTAGATCCGGCTGAACCATTTGATCCTCGTCCTCGTCATACTCCTCCTCACAGTCGCTGAGGAAGTGAACTTCAAAGTCGGTTATCGGAGCGTTAAGTGTCTGATTATTCGCGACAAATCCAGTAGCGTCATTTCGCTCCATACCATCACTATCATCGTCACTGTCGTCATGATCACTGTCCACCATCATATCGTAAAGAGGCTCGAATTCATAATAATCCAGACCGCCGCTTTCATCATTGTCATACATGTCAAACATGGCGTGAACATCATCCTGCTCGTCATCGGGAACATCGTTAGCATCTATGAATTCAGTTGCTGTAAGGTGCCCGTCACCATCGGTATCAAAGTGACTGAAAAAGTCATCCAAACTCGGAGTGTTTTCATCATCGGGCATCATTCCTACTAGGTTATCGATGAAGCACTGCATTTCATTGATGTCAATGAGATCTGATGGTGCATCGTAGTCGCACAATTCAATCAAATCCTCTACGTCCTCAGTTGTTAGGAATGATTGGTCTGAGTCTATCGGTGCGTCAGGATTTTCATTGTTCCAGTATGTAACAAACTCTTCTTGAGACATGTTGCCATCTCCATCTGAGTCAGCCATATACATTGCATCCTCAGGTGATGGTGGTCCATCGTCATCGTCGTGTCCATCTTCTCCATCTTCCGAACCTGACCACTCATCTCCGTCTGCAGAGTGCTCGAATTCCTCGCTCTGTCCGAAGTCGTCAGTGCAATGCCAGTCTGAGTCATGGTGCTCACAGTAATACCACCAATTTTCCCAGTCTGCACTTTTGCAGGACCACCTGTCTTCGCCATCGTCTGAGTTGCCCTCCCATTCACAGTACCCCCGGGGGTACAGTTCCCAAGATATGCCATCCACAAACGAAGGATCCTCCTCTGAGGCATTGCTTTCGTTGTAGTTGCCGTTATCTGCTGAGTACTCGTAATCCGAATCTTGCCCGTAGTCATCCGTACAGAACCAATCCTCATCATGGAGTTCACAGTAGTACCACCAGCTATGCCAGTCTGAAAGGGATGAGTCCTCCTCACAGGACCACCTGTCTTCGCCGACATCATCTGGGTTGCCTTCCCACTCACAGTAGCCGTCATAATAACTATTCCAACTGATATGATTGCCATCATCATGGTGGTCGTCGTCATCGTGACCGTCATCATCGTACTCATCGGAACCGTCCTCACAATCTTCATGGCCGTCATTCACCCAATCCCAAGGGATCCAAGTATTCCCACCATCGCATGGGAACATCTCTTCTGAGTCGTCATCACCGTGGTCATCGTGGTCGTTGACATCGTCGAATATCTCAGAATCAAACCAAACTGGAATCGAGGTTCTTGGAAGTGTTTCATCCACCTCGATGACTATTGCATCTCCCCACATCACTTCATACGTTAGTGATGAGGTCGCAGAGCCGTTGTCGCTTTCCACGCTCATGGAAACAAGGTCTTGATTCTGATCTATGTGAATAGTCGATGTGATCTCAGCGCCACCCTCAGTATACTCCATTGTCATGGTCTGGGATTCCATATCATCGCTCATAGTGATTGTAATTACTGCGTCTTCTGGAATACCATCAGATACGACTGGTCCAGCATCATCTTCACCGTCATCATCTTCGCCAGAGAAGAGTCCGGCCTGTTCTGCGATTACCTCCAAAACATTGGGGGTTGCATCACGGGTTTGGGAGACGGATTGTATTGCATCCCCTTGTACCATCATACCGCCCATCAACAGGTGGATATTGACAACCTCGCCGACCTGCACATGAGTGTATTCCATTTGCAATAGACCTGCAATTGAAATTGAGTTGTGAACGTAGACTGAGTCGCTATTAAGATCCGCCATTACGATATCCTCTATCTCGACGTCCATCTGCATCCCCAAATCCTGGTTCCATTCGCTCGATGAAATCGACTGAGAGTATCCGGCCTTGGGAGTGTCTTCTAGTATATCCTCGATGCTCCCTACGTCAGTCATGGCTTCCATGAAAGTCTCCGCGGTAGCCATGTAAATACAGTCACCTACTAATTCAGTAGTGGCATTTTCTTCGTAATTGGCAGCGTTCTCATCCATACATCCTAAGATATCATCGACCAGCTCTTCGGTGATACATCCCGAGAGAGAGGCTACAATTAGCAATAGGCTGGCAATTAGTACATCTAATCTGGTCATGTGGATAATACAATTATGCACCATTTATCAAAGATGTGGCGAATTGTGGGACGATTATGGTGCAGGGGACAGGATTTGAACCTGCGAAGCACTACGCACTGGGACCTAAACCCAGCCCCTTTGACCACTCGGGTACCCCTGCTTGACTCCTCGGGGTCATTCATCAGTCAAGAACTCAACGTATGGGGGGGTAACCATCGAATAGGGTCTTAACCCCCTTTTGGGGCGGCAGTACATGGCACGAATCGGGGTTATCGGACTGGGCAACTGGGGTACAGCCCTAGCCAAGGTGTGGTGCGAGGACGGCCACAATGTCCTTGGTTGGACGATTGAGCAGGAGGTTTATGAGTCCTTGATGACGAAATCTGTGAACGAGAAATACCTCGATGGCCATGAGATACCAGAGCTACAGGTCACAATGGAGCTCACTGATATTGTCGAGTCCTGCGAGATACTCGTGCTATCCCTCCCTAGTGGTGTGATTCTCGAGGTAATTGACAGAATCGTACCAAGTTTGAGGCCGTCTCAGGTGATTCTAGATCTGGCAAAGGGACTGGCGCCGGAGGACGAGGGGGGTTCGGGGCTAATCTCTGATTCCATAGAAAGGAGGTTGGATGAGGCTGGGAAGTCTAATCCAGTGGTTGTGATGACGGGCCCGACCATAGCTCCAGAGGTCGCTCGAGGAGTCATAACGACAGCAATTGTTGCATGTCATGATCATGGAGTCGCTGAAAGGATTTCCCAGAGGCTTTCCACCGAGACTCTCTTTCTTCTCCCAGCAGATGACCCGAATGGTGCAGAGCTTTGGGGCGCGTACAAGAACTGTGTGGCCCTTGCATGTGGATTGGTAGACGGACTGAAAGACTCTATCGGAGGAGATAACCTCAAGGCGGCTCTGGTTTTGAAGGGATTTAGCGAAGGGATGGTCCTCTTGGAGGCAATGGGAGCGTCCAGAACCACCGCATTCGGACCAGCAGGACTTGGGGATCTGTACGTCACGGCGACAAGCCCCCGGAGCAGGAATAGAACCCTAGGGGAGAAGCTTGGTTCAGGAAAGAGTCTGGACCAGTCACTGAATGAGATGCACATGGTGGCCGAGGGCGTAAGGGCTACCAGAATGTTTCTCGCCAGAGCTCCAAAATTGGGCGTAAAGACCTCTTTCATCGGGGCCCTGGGGGAGCTTCTAGATGGAAGGATCGAGGCAGAAGATGCTGTCAAGATGATGGTCGATAACTGATAATCCACCGGGATAGGTTGATTTGTGCCATCCCCTAGGCCGAACGATAGTATTGTCCGTAGAAGATCTCACAGAATTTGAGAGTCGCCTTCTGAGGTGGATTTCCGCATCTGACTTCGTTGAAGTTCCATGGTCGACAGAGAGAGCGGCTGACGCGTTCAAGGTGGAGATTGATGAAGTCTACCAAGCACTAGCCTCCCTTACCACGAAGGTACCAGATAGCATACAGATATTCTATGAAGATGGTGCAATCAGGATTGTTGCGGATTCCTGATTTCATCGCCGACCACGAAACAGGACTGAGGAATTGCTCGCTGCCCTTCCGAGACCATATATGACCTCTAACCATGAGGGGGCCTTGAGATCGTCATCTTCAGTGAAGAAAGACCTCGCATAAATGGAAATGAAGTCGATTATTAGCACCACCAGGAATATTATGAGAAGATAAGCAACTACCTTGTCGTACTGTAGGAACCTCAGATACAAGTCAATGTAATACCCAATCCCTCCGGCTCCAACTATGCCAATGATTGTCCCTGATCTGAAGTTGTACTCGAATAGGAAAATGGAGTGGGAAATCAATTCGTTTGCTGATTCGGGGACGACCACGCCAAGGGCAGTCTCGTACTGACTCAAACCCATTGCTTGTGCGGCTTCCAAGGGAGTCTTATTCAGGCCCTCGATCGCCTCATACCACAATTTACCCAAGTATCCCACAGTATAAACTGTCATTGCCAAAACTCCTGAAAGTGGCCCCATACCAATTAGAATTACAAAGAATATTGCCCAGATGAGGCTGGGGAGGCTTCTAAATGCTGATAGGATAAATCTAGATGAGAAGGATAGCCACCCTGGACTGAGGTTTCGAGCGGCGGCAAGGGAAAGGGGAAAAGACAGAGCCATACCAAAGACGGTCGCTACAAACGCTATTTTGATTGTCTCTATGACTCCTATCCACGCGGTAGAACAGGTGAACTCAAAGGGATATCTTGCAGTGCATACCGGGTACACTTGGGGTTCCAGAACGCTCCAGTCAGGAGGCCAAAGTGACTGATAGAAGAAATTTTTCAGATTTCCGAAACCTCCAGTTAGCCTTCCCCAATCACTTACCATACCGTTCAGTACAAGGAATGCTAAAATTAGTATGAAAAGAAAGGATTTAGTTAAGATCCCACTATCGATTGAAACCCTCATATATTGACCTCCAATGCTTTCGTTCCCTTGATAAATGGGTTTAATCTTCCATCATCAATTACCAAGAGCTTGTCAGCCATCATCTTAGCTCTGGTGATATCATGTTCTACGACTAGAAGTGAAGCATTGTTTTCCCTTACATAGGTAGTTACCGCTTCCAAAACAGATGAAAGTGTCTCTTCGTCCAATTCACTGAGGAACTCGTCTGCAAGGATAAGCTTAGGCCTCTGGGCCAAAGTACGGGCAGTCGCTACTCTTCTTTGCTGCCCTCCAGAAAGCCTTCTTATCGGTTCTCTGGACTTTTCAGTTAGTTTCATTTCCTCTATCGCCCTTATCGAACGTTCCCTCCTTTCTTTTCGTATCCTAGTTCCGGCTCTTGCGCCCTGATATACGTTGTGACGTACGCTAGCGTGCCTGACGAGCCCTAGTTTTTGGGGGACATAGCCGAGATGCCCTCTTGGAGGGCTTTCTGGAAGGGTTATGCCACAAACTTCAACGGTTCCAGATATAGGGCTCACCAATCCAGCTATCGTCCTTAGAAGGGTTGACTTGCCTATGCCTGAGGGTCCTGCGATTGCAATTATTTCTCCGGGGAAGACATGTAGATCGGGAACTTTGACAAGTGGATCAGAGGAATCATAGCCTATTGCCACATCCTTCAGAACCAAAATTGGTTGGTTGGGATTGGAACCTACCTGCATATCTCCCACCTTGGTGTAGTTTAGGCGGTCCTAAACCCATATATGGTATTGATGGAGGGAAACTTATCTAACATCAATTGGATTACTCTGTCAATATGTATTCCTCGACGGCGTAGAAACCTCCCGGCACCATTAGAACATCATTAGAATATTCGCCTAGGTGTTCTTGTGAGTTGGCTCTAACTATTCCAGGCCCATTCAAGATATTTTTCAGAATCTCATCTCCACAGCTCTGTTTTGGGATATTCTCGAATACCTTGTGGACCGATATATCGTAGCATCCGGTATATGTTCCGAAACCCGGACGGGAGTAATTCTCCAGATACATATCATAGTTCAAATCGATTAGAGAGTTTAGTATTGACGCCCTACTCCTGGTGTCTAAGACGAGTGGATTGTACATTACGGAGGTACTAGGAAGGCTCCCGATTATTCCAAGAGATGTGTAGTTGGATTCTCCCAGGCACCAGTCCTCTCCTTCTTGTATCGATACTGAGCATTCGTTCGAAATGTAATTTTCACTTAAGAATGCGATCTCTCCGTATCCCTCAGAAAGGCACCTTATTGCGCCTGACTCGTCAAAATACGAAGAGTTGGGCGTTGGTATCGAGGAGCTGTAATTGAAGTGAGACATGATTTGTGATTCCTGACTTAGAGATGGAGATTCATCATCATTCAATATCTGTCCAATATCGATGAGGTAAGATAGTGGTGCTATTGAGTTAGTGTATGGATCAGTACCAGTATGGCAAGACACAACTCCCTTAGTTTTGCCATAGGGGTCAATCATACTATTATCTGACTCATCATTTTCTAAAATTCCGCTTCCTGATAAGGACCATCCGGATATTGCCGAAGATGTGGTTTGGTCGTCATTCTGTATTGCTGCCAGAACTGCTAAGCCGTGTTTCTTCCATGCAACAAGAGAAGATGTATGTTCCATGAATGCTATGTGCGACTCCCCTGATTCAAGAGAGCTGATTTTTTCATATTCGGAATCAACGTAGACTATTGATACATTCACTCCGAGTTGTTCACTCAGGAATCCAGCCAGCAGATTTGGGTCTTGATTGGTCCCATTGGTAGATTCCTCAACTTGGAAGGCTATTATCAGCTCCTCCAATGTTATGGCGATATCTTCTCCCGAAGGTTGCTCGTCAACGAAATAAGCCGATATACCGGGTATACCTGATACTAGAGAAGAGTAGATTCCCAAGTGTTCATTTGAGTTGGTTTTGACAACTCCTTCCGTTCCGAAAGTATTGGAAAGTATTTCAGATGACTCATCGTTATCATCAAGAGTTGTAAGAAGTCTGGTTAGCTCTTCAAGTGTCTCGTTATTGAGATAGTCTGGATTGTAAACAAAAACGTCACTAGGTGCCTTTGCGAAGGAGGGGAGGGCTACGTACCTGCTATTGTCTAAGCACCAGTCTTCCCTAATCTCATCATCTCCAATTGGACAGAAATCTTGAATCGAGTTTTCCTTGGCGAATGCTATGTCCCCGGACCCTTCTGAGAGGCATTTTAGTGCTCCTGAAAATCCATAGAGTGGCGTTCCTGGATCAGGGATTGAAGAGTCCTGACTGAAGTATCCATGGATTGTTCCTCTGAGTGACTCGATATCGTTTGGATCCCCCAAAATATTCGCATATCCCAGACCTAGCAAGAATCCCATTGGAAGCATCATTCCAACTGAGTCTAGCCAACCCGTGTGACATGACACCTTACTTTCCATGAGGGAAAATGGGTTAGTGAGCTGATCTGAGTCGAGATGGGCAATTGCCATGTCACTGTCATTCAAAACCCATGCGTTTGCGTTATAGTAAGATCTTCCATCAGATTTTTGGTCGGCGGCTAGAACCTCTATTCCATATTGGTTCCACCCAATCCAAGCATTACCACTGTCCATGTATGCAACATCGACATTTCCAAACCTAAGTGCCTCTAACATGGCTACCTTGGAGTCGACTATGCTTATTGTAATGTCAAAGTTTGATATCTCAGATATGTGGTCCGAAAAAATCTGTGGACTCAAGCCAGGATCGACCATGTTTGGAGAAACCTCGTAGGCGATTGTGATAGAAATTCTTTCTTCTTCGGGGACATCTTGACCTAAGCAACCAGAGACCGCGCATGATATGATCAGAAGAGCCACCATTGAAGCTCTAACTCTGCCCCCGGTTGACAGCTTTGGATGAGCTATTGATGACTTCATGCTAATGACCAAGGATTGTGGTATTTGGATGCTTTTAGTTTCTAATCTCCATTTTCAGGGTGTTGACAGGGAGCGTTCCGAACTGCGGATTCGAAATTGATGATTGGGTGTGTGTATGACGCTAATGCGCCCCCTGCCAACAAAAAGTTGTGTCATCTGCAGTAGCACTGCAGAGCCTTGGCCATATCTTTAGGATTCAGTAATTACTGAAGTGTTCCTATATCGTCAGCTGTAATGCCAAATGCATCCCAGACTGGCTGTAAATAGGAGCGGATATCAGCTTCGTAATCTGCTGTTTCATCTCCATCATTCTTCAGATCAAAGATTTCGAGAATCTTGCTATTATAGTAATTAGCATACCATCCAAAAGCCTCGCACTCCTCCTGTGACATTCCCTCGTGCTGAGCGTGGGTCACCGAATTATAGCAACCAGTGAACTCCTCTCCACTTGGGTCGTTTGGAGATGTGTAGTTCTCTAGATACATGTATGCCTCGCAGGATGCCTGTGAGTTATCCGATGAGACCGAGTGGGAGACCATGTTGTAGCAGATTGACGTGTGCTCAGCGACATATGCCTCAATTACCCTGTAGAAGGCGTGACCCTCTGCCTGGTGCTTGTCGTAATCTGCTGTATCTCCAGCAGCTAGGTCTTCTGTCATCTTCGATGCATACCTAACGGAAGCTTGTGAGTAAACGATAACCACGTTCTTCAGAACTTCGTCACGTGCGTCGATCACTCCTTGCATGTCTTCATTCTTCAATGCTGTAAGTCCATCGTTCATTGCTGCTAGAGTGGCAATGTTTGTTGCATCTCCAGTCCCGAAGTTTCCACCTCTCTTTGCTGCAGTTGCGAATGGCCCGCATCCGTCGTAGTCTGCATCTGCATCATCTGGGCCGTGGTAGAATGCCCATCCCTCGTCCCATGCGTGCTGGGCGTCATCAGGGCCCCAGTTTCCAGCTTCAGCCTTGATGATGGCCGCGTTGAGCTCGTGGATAGCGTATGCAGTCATCACGCCGTTCTGGATTCCCTTCTCTGTGGCTTGATCCCTGACAGTATCAGACTCGCCTGCGAAAGGTCCTGTGCCCTCGATAGCAGCGGATACGAAGTCATTCCATGAGCCATCTGCGCCGTAATAATCATCGTACGCGTGATTCTTACCGGATGCATCAGCAAAGCCAATCAGCGTCCTGTAGGAGCCATCAGACTTCTCTGCGTATTTTCCGTTCTCATATATGTCCATGACACCGTCCCAGTCGTATGCTCCGGATAGGTCCTTGATATCACAGACATCTCCCATCAGCATTCGGTGATTGTCGACGTTAGAAGCGTAATCGTAGCCTCCGTCTGAGTCGTCCAGGTCAACTGCTTCATCTCCGCCAGTGCACCCTGCGAGTGCGCTTAGCAGAAACATCATTGTCATCATTGTGCTTGTTATTTTCAGATTCATGTTAATCTCCTTGAATGGTCCGAGTGGGATAGGGTATATCTAATTTAGGGATCCCTAAACTTTTATTTCGTACGATAGAGTCATGTCCAATGACCCTTCAAATTACAAACATGCGTGGCATATCCGAGGCTCCGTGGTTCTGCTTTGTGGTCGTATTATCGGTTATTTCCATGCCTTTAAGCGATATAGGAGCGAATAATGATCTAGACCCGGTTCCAAATAAAATTTTTCAAATTGGTGGAGGCGGAGGTAGCTTAGAGGAGCAGTGCGGGTCGATAACTTTCGAGAATATGTTTGAGTACTCAAAGGCTACCTTTGACATCGTTATTGACGAAGATTGGGAAAGTGCCAATGTCCAAGCAGTAGCTTGGGTCAATGGAACTCTGGCTGATGAACTGAGGCTCACTATGGATGAATTCATGGAATTACTGGACCCTAACAAGGGAGGAGATGGCTGGTTTTCCACGGACGAGAGGGAGTTCTTCAGAGCTCTGGCGAGTGAATGCATCGAACACACCTTGACTAGGATAGGGCTCAGGGATGGTCCAGCACACAGAGGAGGAGTTGGAATCGATTGGAAGAACACTAGCTGGGAGGAGGACGGCGTAGAGATCGAGGAATGGAACATAGTACCTCCTAGACATTCCCAAATGAGGAGCTGTACTTCATCTATCGGAGGCGAATGCAATGAGGTTCCGGTTATTCCAAACGAAGATAGGGATTGCGACACGGATGTCACATTCGATATTGGAATGGACGAATGCAGGGTTCAGCTCTGGCTCAATGCGACGCTATCCATCTCTGGGGTGGATGACCCAAGCAAATTCACATTCTCAATAAATGCCTCGAACCTGTCAGGAGCAAGGTTTGACTTCACTTTCCCAGAGATGGAGAACCTTCGCTTGGAGATGTGGGATGAATGTGAAGGCAGGGATGTTGGATTGAATGAGTCTACTGCTGGAGGATTGGCGCCGACAGTTGGGAGTTGTATCGGTGACGGATCATCATCCTTCGATCTTATTGAAAACGAAGATGGTACACTGACTTTGGAGCTTAGCCCTAATGGATATAGAGAGGATTGGCCGTCGGGAGAAGACCTGTTTTTCGACTTCACTACAGAACCAATTCCAGAACCAACTCCTCCCATCTGGACAGACCATGCGCCGGCAAATGGCACATGGTTTCCTGTCCCATTCTCAGGGGATGTGATCTGGGCGGATTGGAACGATGCGGTCTCAAGATGGTTCTACGATGATAATGGCGCCTCAAACCTGCAAATATTATGCCTAGATGGATCAGGTATGGAGTTGGATGAGGCGCCTGACAGATCAATTAGGGCGGTTATTCCAGAATCTGGCACTTTAGATGTCACATGTCAAGCTACGGACGGGGGAGGGGAAGCTACAAGTGAAAGGACCTGGCATATCGGAGTCCCATTCTCAGTTTACTCTGAGTCTGATACATTGACCAATCCCCATCATATTACTATTGATTCGGAAGCCGACTGGCCAGCGTTGAGCGTTGTGGCTCAACTAGTCCAAGGATCTGTTAATCAAGAAATAGGGACGGTGGAAATTATTTCATCGGGCCCTATCGATGTGGTAGGAGACTCTTCTAACATGCTTCCTGGACCAGTAGACGTTCGTATCATTGTCACAGGGGATGAGGTCTTCCCGATGGACTATACTTACATCTTGGGGATTGTAAAAGAAAGTACGCCTCCTTTGATTTCTATCTCGGATTCTGAGTGGGAAGGTTGCTGTTGGTTGATGAGAGGGCAATACAGCGATCCCGATGGAGAATCCGTATCTTTCACAATGAAATTAAATGGTGCTATGGCAGGTTCTGTGAGCGTATCTGGAAACTCTTGGTCAACCCCTCAAATCGACTTCACACTTTGGGAATCTGGAGAGCACCGGGTAATCGTGGAGGGATGTGATGAATCTGGAAAATGCTCTGAAGTGGAGATGATGGTGAATAATTCTCGATTATTCGAACAAGTCGTTGTTGGCCCACAAGAACCAGCTGATGAGTCTCCTGGAATACTTCCGGCTAGTGGATTGATGAGTATGGTTATTGCATTCTCACTTGGGGTTATCCTACCTAGAAGGAGAATCTGATATGACATTTTCAGGTAGAGTTGAGAACATCTCTCACATGAGGGGGCTATTGGTATCCTTCGAGGGAAGGTCACCCAATCTAGGGGATACCATTCGTGTCAAAGGTGGTAAAGTCCTAGGAAGAGTAGACACTGTTTTGGGGCCAGTTGATTCGGGTTTGGTTCATGTTTTTCCAATTTCCAAGGGAGTAGAGGTCGAGCGCGCGATGGGGTCTCCGGTTGAGATTGCTCCACGTAAATCAGGCAGTAAGAGGAGTCCTGGGGGCGCGAGGAGGCGTGAAAATTACCAGAGGGGAAGAAGTGGAGGGCCCCGGGGCCAAGTCAGTAGAGCCCACAACGGAGGGGGCAGAAAAAAACGGGAGGGTCCGAACAGGAACTCGGGGCCACGCAGAGGAAGGGGACAGAAATCCGACAAAAGAGGACCTAGAAGGCATTCTAGAGGGCGTGGCAGAAGGTGAAGAATCTAGGCCATAGGCTTGGAGCCTCTGGTACGAAACTGGAAAATACGCTTGAAGGTCTTCTCGGTTCTTTTGAACTGGTGTCGGACAGAAGATTTAGGTATTGGGAATTTGATATCAGAGAGTCTGGTGATGGCGTCCTATTCGTATTTCATGATGATTCGATCATGAATCATGGAGAATTGATGCATACCAAGAATATGAAATTTAATGATATCTTACGGGCAGGACTCTCCCTTGGAATTAGTATTCCTAAATTCAGAGAAATCGTCGAGGAGCTGAATAAGAGAGACGAGAGAGTAATGATTGAAATCAAGTATATCCATTCTGATGACTGTAGAAATGAGGTTTTCGATGCCGTAGAATGTAAGAAAAAATGGATGTTGATGTGCACTCCGAGTAGGTTCATCGATTCTTTCCCATCAGAATCTAGGGATTATTGGCGCGAAAGGGCTCATGAGTCAGATATCAAACTCGTTAGAGTGGGCAGGCACAGGGTTGACCTGTTTCGAGCTTCTAGGTCTAAGACTATGTGGATTTTCGCTCAGATGAAGTGGTTCTTTGGTTTTTGAGCAATCTTTGGAAGGAGTTTAGGATACCCTAAATTTTATCATTGAACCTCTCTACGACCACACCATGAGAGCAGAGGAAATCAAGAGTTGGGCAGTCACAAATAAAGCGTTCCTGATGGCAGGGATTGTACTCTCAGCCGCAGTTTTGTATCTAATTTTTGACGTGAACTACGAGGCCTGTGAGGATGAAGAAAATTGTCTGACAATAGCTTTTGAGGTACAGGACACTTACCTAATATGGGACAAAAATCCTCAGCATCTAGCTGACAAGATGAGTTCTCTAACCGGAATGGACGTTGAGATTTACCCGGTTACCGGATCTGGTCAGATTATCGAGGCCATCGACAAGGGTAATGCCGATATCGGATTCGTTGACGGCGCCGCCGCGTGGCTAGGATGGGAAGTATATGAGTTGGATGTTCTGGCGGCTGAGTGGAAGTCCGATGGAAGGGTTTACTACAATGCCGCTGCATGGGTTAAGGCTGACTCAGACATAGCAGCAGCCCACCTGGATGATGATCCGGACACCGACCCATTCGCACTGATGGAGGGCAAGAAGTCCTGTCACACAGGATGGCTAAAGAGCGCGGGAATGCTCATTCCGATGGGATACTTGATCGGGAATGGATACGCGGATGTTATCGGAGACCCCAATGATATCGACTCCCTCAGAGCGACAGTTACCAACTTCTTCAGTGAGGATTCGAGCATCCCAGAGGGAGGGACCCAATACTCCGGATACAAGGGAGCCATGAAGTGCATGATGACAGGTTATGGAGATGTAGCACTCGTTAAGGATACCGCCTACCGTTTGTACTGTGATGAGAACGATGACGGAGTTGCAGATGGGGACGATTGGTGCATGGATCTGGATGAGCTCGTCATGCTTCCTTCGTTCGGTAAGGCACCAAGCCATCCAGCTCTCTACAACCCAGACACCATGGACATCGAGACTGTGGAGAAGGTGCAGAATGCATTGGTTTCACTAAACGAAGATGCAGAGGGCCGTGAAATCCTCAGTGACCTACTAAACACTGATGGAATGGTAGCAACCAATGCTGATGAGCACTTAGGAACCTATGGAGATGCAGTTTCCAATGTCCCGGGAATACAGGCATACTTTTCTTGAATTCACAAACAAAGAGATATAAGAATCACCTAAAATCTTCCAACGGCGGTACTATGAAATCAGCAATGATGTTGGCTTTACTGCTTTTTTCATCTCTAAGCATGGGATGCTTTGGAGGAGACTCTGATGATGGCTTTGAGTGGCCTGACCCAGTCTCTGATGGATGCCAGATGAGTTACAATCTTGAATGTCAAACTGTTCTGCAGCTTGGAGAAACTGCGCATCATTCCCTACTAAACCCTCTGGATGGAACAATGTGGCTCATATTTCTGAGCGGGATGATAAAATCTTGGGATGGACAAAATTTGGAAGATGTTGCAGATCTCAGTGGGATAGTTAGTAGGTGCCATATGGAGCAGGGATTGCTAGGGTTTTCTTTCGATGAGGATTTTGAAAATTCCAAATTGGTTCTGTTGTCATATGTTGAGGATGGTACTTGCGAAGGGGAAAATCAGTCTGACTTGGTTCTTTCATCGGCTGAAGTAGGGGATAATGGCTTGATTGATGCCGATTCAATTACAGTCCTAAAGAGGATTGAGCAACCATACAGGAATCACAATGGGGGATTCCTAGTTCACGCAGGCAACAGTAGTTACCTCTGGGGGCTTGGCGATGGTGGATCTGCGAATGATCCTCACTCCCACGGGCAGGACCAGTCCAGTCCTCTAGGCGCAATTCTCCTGTTTGAATTCAGGGAAAATGAAGTTTTGGCGGTTCTTGATAATTCAACGGGAGACCCGTACATACTTCACAGTGGGTTGAGAAATCCATGGCGCTTCGACATTGGAGACTCAGATGATTTATGGATTGCTGACGTGGGGCAGAACTGCTGGGAGGAAGTAAATCTGGTTTCTCTAATTGAAAGAGCTAATTTGGGATGGAGTGAGAGGGAAGGGTTTCAGGAATTCCAGGAGGAAATGAGCTGTTCTAGTACAAGAGATAGCAGTGAAAATGGATTGACTGACCCGTTATTGGCTTACTCTCATGAGAATGGAAACTGCTCCATAACTGGTGGGTACTGGATGAATTGGGGGCCTGAAACTCTTCGGGACGGGTATCTGTATGGCGACTTCTGTACTGGATCAATTTGGATACTTGAAGAAACAGAGGGAGAATGGAATGAGAGGTATCTAGGAAATTCCGGAGGGATGATAGTGGGTTTTGGTAAAGGGTTTGATGAGGAGATACTAGTTTTTCACTGGGCAGGGGATATCGTGATGATTAATGGTAAAACATAGATCGGAAATAGTATCCTTCAAGCACTGATGCCTCACCCGGTTGACATGGCCATTGATACAGGGGACAAGGGAGACCTCTGGATGGATGCCATAGAAGCAGAGAAGAGGGGTGACAGAGGGGAGGCTCTTCGAGTCTGCAGAGAGCTTGTGGTTGGAGAACCAGATAACTCTGATGCATGGATGATGATTGCGAGGATGGAGCTACCAGCTCCAACCAAAGGTAAGCAAGAGATGCCCAGTCTTGTTCAAACAGCAAAGTCGGTAACGGCACTCAAAAAAGTAGTACAGCTAGAACCCGAAAATCGGAGGGCTTGGGACCTTGGTGGAACCTTGCTTGTGGATCACCTAGGAATGATGGAAGATGCATTGGCCTGGTGGGAGGAACGAAGGGAGCATGCGCCCACTGAGGTAACCCCACTTATTGAGCAAGTCTCGATACTTGTAAGAATGGGATACTACGAAGAGTGCGCTGATTTGATCGAGGAGATGTTCTCACCGGAGATGGAGTCTGTTGACGGAGGATTGAGAATGAGGATGGGCAGAGTCAGTCAGACTGTCTCCAAGGCCTCCAAGATGGAGGAGGACGAGATTTTCAGGCCCAATCAACCCAAGCATCCGAGGTGGGATATAATTGAAAGGCTGAAGAAAAAGAAGCCTATTTCGCAAGGCCTGTTCCTGATGCTTTTCGTCGCTCCACTGGCATTCTTCATTGGTAGTGCTAGCATGATTTTCATAGGTAACTCTGGCTGGGCTTTGCCACTCGTTTTCATCATACTACTCGTAGCGGTTATGGCAATAAGTAGGCTCAGTATGAATTTACTGCAATCGATAAATAGGCATGCGCTTGATTTGGAAAGGGCGATAGATTACGAAACTACCACGGGTCAAGTCTGTATACCGAATAGTATCAGAGAGAGCCCATTGTATTCGTCCCTGATGAAAGGTAAGATGCCAGCAATCGGGGAGAGAGTGGCTTTGATCGTCGAATCGGACGAGAAAATTCCAGTGAAGTGGGACTTGTCGATCCCGATGCTTCACGACTAGGTTCCGGCTGAGAAGTCGAGCAGATACGATTTCTGATCCTCGGTCAGCTCATCGATGGTTATTCCCGAGGATGATAGCTTCAATGACGCCAATTCCCTGTCCTGCTCTGGGTGGATGTCATAAACCGTTTTTTGATAGCTGGAACCCTCCTTGGCGAGTCTGCACAAGGCCATGAACTGATTCGCGAAAGACATATCCATAACCTCGCTGGGGTGTCCCTCGGCAGAAGCTAGATTGACCAACCTCCCTCTGGCCAAAAGGTGCAGTCTCCTGCCATCTGACATAGTGAATGCCTCGTTATTGTCCCTGATAGTGAAGACCTCTGTTGCCCTGTCCTCCAAGTCAGTTATACTAATCTCACAGTCGTAATGCCCCGTATTGCAGATTATTGCTCCATCTTTCATCGAGTCGAAGTGCCTACCTACGATGACGTCCTTCATGCCAGTAGCTGTGCAGAAAAGATCTCCAAGAGGGGCGGCATCATCCATTTTCATTACCCTAAAGCCGTCCATTGTGGCCTTCAGAGCTGGGATTGGGTCAATCTCTGTGATTATCACATTCGCGCCCATTCCCCTTGCCCTAATTGCCAAGCCCCTTCCACAGTGCCCGTACCCCGCTACGACGAAGTTCTTACCCGCAATGAGGACGCTGGTCGCCCTTAGGATGCCATCGATCGTGGACTGCCCCGTTCCGTGGACATTATCGAAATCCCACTTGGTCTCAGCGTCGTTAACTGCGATTACTGGATACAGAAGCTCTCCGGCATCCGCCATTGCCCTGAGTCTGTGAACTCCTGTTGTGGTCTCCTCTGTCCCACCGATTATTCCTTCAGCCAAGTCCTTGAACTTTGAATGGACGCGGTAAATTAGATCTGCACCATCGTCAAGAGTTAGTGTCGGTTTCAAATCCAAGGTTCTGTCTATACAATCGTAGAATCCTTGGTTGTCCTGACCGTGCCATGCATGGATCGAATATCCCTCGGAGGCAAGCCATGCTGCAACATCGTCCTGTGTTGAGAGGGGATTGCACCCTGACCAGGATATCTCAGCGCCCGCCGCCTGAAGTGTTTCTATCAGGACAGCTGTTTCCTTGGTTACGTGTAAACATCCAGCGATTCTCTGACCATCAAGAGGGCGCTCTAGCTCTGCCTTCTCCCTTAGGGAAGCTAGAGCAGGCATCCTGCTCCTAGCCCACTCTACCTTGAGTCTACCAGAATCAGCCAAGCCAATATCGGCTATGGTAAAGTTTCCAGACACGTCCAATATTATGCCCCACCGCGTCTCTGTTGCTCGTAATAGCTTGCGTAATACTGCTCTGCATATGCTCTTGCCTGTTGCTCGTCGTAACCCGATGCGACCATTTGCTGAACATACGCCTCGACCGGGTCCATTGTCTCCACGCCTCCAAACTGTTCGACGGTATCAGTCTCTACATCTCCCCTGGATCGTCCGCGGAGTACCAGAGTTACCACGACTACCAATACCAAGAGTAGGGCCCCGCCGATTCCAACAAGGATTGTCGAACTGAGGCCTCCTTCCGATGAGCCCCCTCCGCTGGAGTCTCCTCCACGAGGCACTAAGCTGATGTCTATCGTTTCGGACAACACGTAGCGTGAGCCATCTCCTTCAGTGATACGGATGTATATCGTTGCAGATTTACCAGTTTCAATCTGGTAAAGATCTGAGATGTCCAGTGTCAGTGAGAACGTATCCCCGTCACTCAGCATGTCAGATTGGTTGAACTTACCAATGGTTCTCTGGGTTATTTTCTGAGTAGTGGAGTAGTCGAGTACTGATTCATTCAGGGCTATCTCGACCTTCACATCGCCATTCTCCGCACCTGTGAGCATGTTGCCGGTAACGACTACGAGATCATCCCTCTGGGAGTCTGTTGGCCTTGGGGCTGTGAACTGCACCATAGGAGGGTCGTCACCGAAGTTTTCGCCAACGACAATGAAGTACATCCTGTGCTTCTCGCTCTGCTTTCCTGCTTTATCATAGACAATAAGCTCAACTCGGATTTCATTTTCCAGAGTCCCATCTGGATTGCTGGTTAGATTTCTGAAAGTGTAAGTCCACTCATCGGTGACAGATGCTGGGACTTGGAAAACGTGACCCTCCAACGTCGGGCTCTGGCTATCCCAAGGGTAGTCGAAGAATACCTTCCACTCGAAAAGCTCGATTCCTGATTCTCCTTCTGGAGCATCGGGGTCCGTGCTATTCTCAGCGGTGAATGCTAAGCTGATGTCGCCCGTTTCAGTAAGTCTGACTCTGTAAATCGGCCAGTCTGTCCCTGCTACAGTCTTAGTTCCGTCCATGGAGATATACTCGGATGTTGATGGATTGGATATTATCGAGGCAGAGGCCATGGGCCTGAACTCATCGGCCAGTGTATCATCAGTCACTAGTCGGATGTAGGTGATTCTTGTATGTCCCTCTTCATCGTGCAGGTATAGAGTCAGAAGCCATTCTGCACCAATTCTGCATCCAGTATTAGATGAGGTGTTTGCGACACAGAAAGATCCTAATGTTGGTATTTCTGGAGCACTCTGTTGTGTATGGCTAATCTCTCCAGCATCAATTATGGCACCATCCCAGCCAGTCACTGAATCATTATTTCCAGATGAAAGTGTCCAGTCTGCAACAACTCCAGGGACATTGGTGACATAGTCGAAGGATAGATCAGAGTTGCTCTTTATGTACATAGTTGAGTATGCCCCAGTTATTGAGTCGATAGAGGGGGATTGGCCATTTACGGTCAAGTCGTATCCCTCGCCTGCAATTCCGAAGTCCGCTGGGTAAGGAGTCAATCTGAAGTCGAGCAAGTTTGAGAGAATTGGTATCTGCTCGCCACCAAATGATTGGGTAACACTGGGGTTTTCCACGTCTATGGTGGTCACAATCATCCCTCCGGCTCCCCTGTTGCATATCGATAGCAAAGACTGGGACTCGTATGTATTGTCTCGGATTAGAGTGTGGAATGTACCCGATGGATCGCTGATCCGTCCACCGCATACCTGTGGTATCTGTGTAAACTGAACCTGCGCGGTATCGAGTCCTGACAGAGCGACGTGAGTTCCTCCGTTTATGGCACTGAATGCGGCAGAGTCGACGTCTTCCATAATCGGGTGGAACGGGTCGACTATTGTGATGTCTTCACTGAGGATCCTGTTGTCCTCTGTGAGGTTCACCTGATTCCTCATTGCTATGTCCATGCCAAATGGTAGGTTGCTTGGCTGGTAAGCATCCCTGTATGGCCCTAGGTGAATCTGGGTCGTTCCTCCCTGTACCATGAACTGCTCCAAGGTGTCTACAACAGACAGTCCGTCTGATGTCCTAGCAGAGGCTAGCTTCTCATAATAATCTCCGTAGTAGACGTTGTAATCCGTCTGCCAAGGCAGGAGAACCTTGTCGTAGTGCTCTAACCAAGAAGGCGTGGCGTACTCATCCCAGTTATCTAGTCTCATCTGGGTATAACTCATCCCCATTGCCTCGAGGTCGGACTTCACCATCTGCAGACGGTTCTGGTCTGTGGGGTTGGATAGGATTGCAACATCTATTTGATCATGGAATGTAATGATGAAGAAGCGGACGTTGCCAGATGGCTCTATCGACCCGTCTTCTTTGGTTACCTCTGCAGAGAAACTGATGTTGTAGGTATGCGTGTCAGCCCATGAGTTGAATGGCTGCGACCAGTTGGCCCACGCTCTCTGATGAGGCTCGAGCGCGAACGGCCCGTTATCAGCGGTCTGTTCGAATACCTGCTGGTTTGTTGTGAGATCCTTTATTGACATGGTAAGTGTGTAATCTCCATCAATTACCCCGTTCAGGAGAGGAACGGAGAAGCTGTGCATTGCTTGATCGTCGATTGGATAAACGCATTCGTATGTAATGTCGGTGACACACTCCATAACATCTGGTTGCATGAGGGTAATTTCTGCACTGGCGATGCTGAACATTATGCTTGAGATATTGTTAGCTAGGTTCACTTCTTCTGCGTTGTACCATGCTGTTGTTGGATCGGTTGTGTCCATCAGGGTCATAGCGTCAATTCTGTATATGCCACTCCTGAAATCGTGATTGGCGATAGTGACTGTTGAAGATTCTGCGGCATCCAATCCCGTTACTTCTTCAGTGTAGTTCGCATCGAATTCGAATGTGAATTCCTCCACTCTTATGTTATCGATGGCGAATCCTGCAAGTCCGGCATTACCGTTAATTCCGTCCTCATTTGACTGGAATCTCCATGTGAGGCTTACCTCGGATCCAGCTAGTGTAGTACACTCGTCCCTCCAATCGGTAGAATCAGAGCTAGTTCTGTTCTGTATGACTATGTGCGTTAAATCTAGTGTGATTGACTTCATGATGTTCTCAGTATCGAACCAGACAACGGAATTGAGCCTGTCTGAATGGTCGCCGAAATACTCAACTTCGTCATATCCATTCAGGTCGAAATCCTCGCACCTATGGAAATTTGGGTCCTGAGGATTGGTATTCTGTATTCCATTCTCGTTCAGGTCATTCCAGCTCCCGTAAACTACCCCCTGGTATAACTCCCCTTCCTTGGTCCAAGAGATCTCAAGATTTGCTGCGTCCCTGACAGCGAGAATGTTTCCATCTGAGTCCTGAAGGAAGTCTCCTTCAGCATAATAGTCAAAGGTCAGGTAAGTGAAGTCTGCACCTGTTGCCGCTATCGGTATGGGGTCGAGAGTCATGGTTTCATTCCAACCATCTCCGTATCCTGTATCGGGGTGTCCGAGCCAGTAAGCGAAGTTCTTGAAGACTCCAACATTCTGTGGAAGCATGTCGTTTGTCCCAGAGGAGTCGTCGATCCTGCTTCCATTCTCATTTCCGTCATCAGTCCAGATTGGGTCCACTCCGGAGAAGTCCTCGATTCCCACGAGGTCTGGCTCTGCGTTGTAGATCTCAGCTTTGACCGAGAAATCTGTCAAAGTGTTACCCCAATTGGTGGCTCTAACTTCGACATCCCTAGTTCCTGACGCATATCTGACGCCGTTCTCAAGATTCTTCCATGGCTCCTCTGCCAGTCCTGGGTCGAATAGGTTGGCTACTGTGGTTTGGAACCTAACTTCATCATTGGTTGCGTCCATATTCTGGAATCCTGAAGGGCTCGATAACTCAGTTTTGACAAAATACGTTGTGTTGTCCACGAAATCTGCAGTCAGGCTCACTTCCTCGGAAGCGCCTGCGGCTAAATCGGTAAATGTTAACGTATCTGAGACAACCTCTTGAGTTCCGAATGTTACGTCTCTCTTCCTTATTGTGATGTTATCAAAGGCAAAACCATCCCACTCAGTATCTTGAGATGAGCCCTCGGGTCCGACGCTTCCGAGTAGGCCACTCCTGAATCTGAACCTGATATCCACAATTTGTCCTGCATAGGGAGTGAGGTCTATTGACTCCTGCTGATTAGCTTCATCTGATTCCCCGCCACCCTCTGTATAGTCCTCCCAACCTGTGGCTGTGACAGAGAATTGGTTTCCGTTGTAGGTGTTGTACTCGGGATCGACTCCTTGGAAAAGTAGCCTGAAGTACCTCTCGTTATCCCATCCCCCGTTAAAGAAGACTGATTCCCAGCCTTTACCCTCCGACCATACTTCTATTCCACAGGAGTCCTCGTAGAGCCATCTCTCGACTACAGAATATTGCTCTGCCAGGTACAGCTCAAAGAATGCCGTGGAGCAGAACAGGGAGATATCGAGGTAGGCTGCATCTGCCCCCGTAAGATCGACGTTCTCCAGAATTATTGCCTCGTCCATGTTGTTGAAGTATCCAGACTGGTTGTCTGCCCCTTGGTAGTCTAATCCGGCCCACATGTAGGTTGTTGGATTGCTGTCTGCTTCATACCAGTCATCTGTTGCGGTACCATTTGCATCGACTGAAGCGTTCGATTCTTCATGCCATGAGGAAGACCCATCGCCGTACATTCCTGTGTATGACACCTTGGAGAATGAGCATGCTGGACAGTTAGTATCGACCTCATTTCCATCGAAGTCGTTACTGTATACAACAGTGTCAACTCCACCTAGGACCTCTTTGACCTCGAGGTCTACATCGATTGAACCCGATAGGGGGTTAAGGCCGGTATTCTTCACGGTCACGTTGACGTATCTAGTACCCTCACCAAGCTGTGCCTCACCTGTGGCGGGATTGAATGATGCAGGGGCTATGGTAACATCCGTGATTCCCATATCTTCGTTATCCAAAGAGAGAACGGATAGGAAGTCTCCCGCCCCTCCCCATCCCTGAGTGTCTAGCCACATCGCATTGTTGGCGAATCGGTAAGAGTAGTCTCTCTGGCCGATGATAATTTCGAATGCACTATCTTCGCCGCCTTGTAGCTGCCCGGGAATAGCCATTGTTGGCCTTCGTCCGACATCAAAGGATAGTGAAGAGAGGTATCCTGGCCCGTCTGGATTTGCAAGAATGATCTCTACGGTGTTAATCTCCCTTAGGTTGTCCAGTAGAAGGAAAGTTTGATTCTGGGCGCTAGAATCCTGCAACCTTGTCAAGGTTAGCTCGGTCGGAACGAAGAAGTCAGCCTCGCCGTCTCTGTTGACATCCTCTATAGTGATTGATGCGCCCTTGTAGTTGCCCAGAGCGACATAGTTTTGTGTATTCCATTGGCTTCCATCCTTTTCGGCGTAGGAAATATTGCCCGTGATGCCGTCAACGACAGCAATCATATCTATCTCACCATCTCCATCTATGTCTGAAATATCCATTCCGCCCATTGGATAGTTATGCTCCGCATCTAGCTTGAACTCATGGACTCCTTGTGCGGTTGGAGTCATTGGGTTTGGGAATTGGTCTTGGAGACAGTCGTACTCCAAAACCGTCATATTATCGTAGTGTCCTACTGAATATCCAACACCTGCATTGTATGGAGGGGTTCTAAGGAGCCACATATCAAGATCTTCACAGTCGCCAATTGGCGTACCGATCCCACCGCCTTGAACCGTCTCTCCCCAGTGTCCCAATAGAACATCTGTGTAAAGCCCACTTGTCAAGGGCACGGGAAGGGTTTGCTGGTTAGTTAGTAAACTTGGATCTGGTCCACGATAAACCTGAATGTATTGGTTTGAGAATGTGCCATCTATCGAAACTAGGACGATGTCATCGTTCCCATCATCGTTGATGTCTCCGACTTCCATGCTTATGTGGTAGGGATTCGAGATGGTAATCGCTGTATCCGACCAAGTATTGACCGCACCATTGCAATCCCCCCATAGTACGGTAAGATTTCCAGGCCTGACGAATGTTTCACCGACGAATCTGATATTCTCTTGGTAGTAGATTATGTCGTTTGTTCCGTCCCCGTTAATGTCTCCGACCTCAACGTCGACACCGTTGGCCGTATCAACGAAACCAGCTCTTTGTGAGTTGTTGTTGGAAATGAATACGTCCTGCCTGTCCGCGAATCCTCCAGAACCATCATTGTAAAGTGTCGTGATGAAATGCCCCATTGCACTGGCTGACACGATATCATTGTCACCATCACAATCCAAATCCCCGACTGCGATATCCGAGGGATCCCTCTGAACGGCGTACTGGGTAATGTGAGATGCACTGGCACCCGGAACGAATGATGCGAGTGGCATTGCTAGCAAGAGGAACACCAGTAACAGTGCCTTCCTCCCTTCTCTGAATCTATCTTGTGCGGTCTGCGGACTAAGCGACATGGTCTTCGGGACATTCGACCCGCTCTTATGCCTTCTCTAACGATGATTGTGGCAACCCCATAGGGGTTGTATCGAAAAAAAGCATCTCAACGGCCCTACGATGTGCCTCAGAAAACCTCAATGGGATTCAAGCCAGCTTGGGTTTGGAGAGTAGTGGTCTTCAGCGCCTCCGTGTATTCTTTCCAATTTTCCAAGTTTCCACAGGCCATCGAGAAATACCTTGAGCTCGACCTCGCCCTTGTTGACTCTGTCGCCCAGCAGTCGGTTTATGTCGGAAATGGAAAGGGAGGTATGGCCGTGTTCTCTAACCACCATCGTGAGGACAAGCTGGAGCCACGCTTCTGCCATTGGATCTACGGAGAGTACGTTGGCGAGGGGCTCAGGTGGCTCGACCTCGGATAGGAATTCCTCAAGTGCTGAGATGTCTGGGTCGGTTTGCTTTGAGGCCCCCAAAGCCGAAATTTCTCCCTCCAGGTCCAGCTCGCCCACTGTCCTAACCACAGAGGGTATTCGAGAGGGGTCTGGAGGGGGGCCGGGCAGAGAGTCTTCGATATTTTGAATTCGACCATCCTCCGATTGAGAGTTGCCTTTTCCGCCCGTACCATTTGCGGTATATATCTCCCTCACAAATCCCATAGCACCGTTCATACCTATTGATGATCTGGCCGAGTTGACTAGCTTTTCAGTTCCCTCCAGCATGATATCAATATCATCAGACTTGGATCTGAATCGAAATCTAATTCTGTCTGGGCCTCCCATGTTTCCCCTCCATTTATTCAGTTTACTCCATTGCCTATTAACCCGTTACTGACTTGCTAGCTTCCTTAGAACGGTTTGTAGAATTCCCCCATTCCTGTAGTATTCGACGTCCACGGGGGTGTCGAGCCTGACGGTTACTGGGAAAGACAATACCGAGCCGTCTGACTTTCTCGCGGAGACAACGATCTCTGACAACGGCTCCAATTCTCCGGAAGATGGGATGCTGATTTCCTCTGTACCGTCCAACCCGATCGACTCTGCATTCTCTCCTTCTTGGAACGTCAGAGGGAGGACTCCCATGCCCACTAGGTTAGATCTGTGGATCCTCTCGAAGGATGTTGCAATGACTGCCCTAACGCCCAAGAGGAGTGTGCCCTTGGCGGCCCAATCCCTACTGCTCCCAGTGCCATATTGGGAGCCTGCTAGGACTACTAGATCCGTATCCTCGGAAATATATCTCCTGCTTGCTTCGAATATCGTAGTTACTTCCCCGGTCGGAAGATGAGTGGTGAATCCCCCTTCCGTTCCAGGAGCAAGATGGTTCCTGATCCTGACGTTGGCGAAAGTGCCTCTCATCATGACCTCGTGATTACCTCTCCTGCTTCCAAATGAGTTGAAGTCCCTTCTTATGACTCCTCTTTCGACTAGATATTTTCCTGCAGGTCCGTCTTCTGGAAATGCGCCTGCAGGACTAATGTGGTCAGTGGTTACTGAGTCTCCAAGCATTAGGAGTACTCTAGCAGAATTGATTGGCTCCACTGTGGGAGGGCTGAGGGGGATTCCCTCCAGGAAACTAGGTAGTCTGACGTAGGTTGATTCCTCGTCCCAAGGGAAAAGAGGGGATGGTGAGCTTGGGATAGAATCCCACTTCGGCTCTTCCAAGATATCGGAATACCTATCCTTAAACATCTCAGGACCTATGGAAGAAGACACTGCTTCCCGGATACTCTGATCGCTGGGCCAGATATCTGCAAGCATTACTGGCTCACCATCCTCAGATTCGCCGATGGGATCTCTCTCGAAGTCCATGTCTAAAGTTCCAGACAACGCGTAAGCGACCACCAGAGGCGGACTAGCGAGGTAGTTCGCCAGAATCTTCTGGTGGATCCTTCCTTCGAAGTTTCTATTTCCAGATAGCACACTTCCAACTACAAGATCGCCTTTGTCGATCGCTTCCTCTATGTTCTCATCAAGTGGCCCGGAATTTCCTATACAGGTTGTGCAACCATAGCCGACAACATTGAATCCTAGCTCTTCCAGATAGGGAGTCAGCCCACTCGCGTCTAGGTACTCAGTAACCACCCTGCTTCCAGGAGCTAAGCTGGGCTTGACCCATGGTTTGATTTTCAGCCCCTTCTCATAGGCATTCTTTGCTACTAACCCAGCAGCCACCATGACGTTTGGATTGCTTGTGTTTGTGCAACTGGTGATTGCTGCGATTACTACGTCTCCGTGTCCTAGAGTGCAGTCTTTCCCGCTGACCTCTACTCTGGTGGAGTTTCTGGATGGATCGATACCATGGCCTTGATGGCCTAATGGTGCATTCAGACTGTCTCTCCAATGGCTTTTCATCCCAGAGAGTGGGACCCTGTCTTGGGGCCTCTTGGGTCCTGCCATTGAGGGAGTAACTGTTCCTAGGTTCAGCGACAGAGATGTTGTGAATTCTGGAGAGGGGGTATTCTGAGTCCTGAATAGCCCCTGAGCCGAAAGGTACCTCCTTACGTTCTCAATATGGGAATCGTCCCTTCCCGATAGTGCCAGGTAGTCCAAGGTTATCTCGTCGACTGGAAAGAAACCACAAGTAGCTCCGTACTCAGGAGCCATATTCGCAATCGTGGCCCTGTCTGGGAGACTCAGATTTGAGAGGCCCTCTCCGTGGAATTCGACAAACTTACCCACGCATCCGTGCTCTCTTAGTAGCTCGACAATCCTCAGAGTTACGTCTGTGGCTGTCACTCCCGCCATTGCTTTACCGGTTATCTCGAAACCAACTACCTCGGGCAATAGCATGTATATCGGCTGACCGAGCATGACTGCCTCGGCTTCGATACCTCCGACGCCCCAACCCAGAACACCTAGCCCATTGATCATGGTAGTATGGGAGTCCGTCCCTACGAGGGTATCTGGAATCCATTTGCCTTTCTCCTCGCGCGCTACAGACGCTATCCACTCGAGATTAATCTGATGGACAATTCCTCTTCCGGGGGGAACTGCTCTGAAACTATCTAGGCTCTGCTGGCCCCACTTCAAGAATTTGTACCTCTCCATGTTCCTCTGATATTCCATCTCCAGATTCCTCTCCCTCGCATCGGGGAATAGCCCGGAGAAGTCGACCTGCACGGAATGGTCGACAACCAGATCTACCGGGACTTGCGGGTTCACTTTCTCAGGGTCCCCTCCCAAGTTGACCATTGCATCCCTCAGGGCTGCGATGTCAACGACTGCGGGGACTCCAGTGAAATCTTGAAGAATTACTCTACTAGGGGAGAATGGGATTTCAGATGGCTTCATGTGGGGGGACCAACCTGCAATCTTCCTCACATCATCCTCTGTGACAAGGAAGCCGTCACACTTTCTGAGAGCCGCTTCTAGCAGGCACCTTATGGTGAACGGGAGAGAGTCTAATTGACACAATCCGAGGCCCTCTAGTGCTTTGAGGCCATAATACTCACCAGCTTCCCCCTCCGCTGTCTCGAAGGTCGAGAGGCTATTGAACGGATCTTCTGTTGACATGTACACCCATACCTACGGGCGAGAGGGTTGCCCATCAACTTGACTGCGTGAGGGACAAGGTAACTAGTTCACGGAAACTGACAGGAGAATAACATCATCAATGGGCTTGTCATTGTCACCAGTCTGAACTTCATTTATTGCATCCACGTGAGACATTCCACTTGTTACCATTCCAAACACGGTGTGAACGCCATCGAGATGGCTGGGCGTACTTCCCGTTGGCACGATGTAGAACTGGCTACCGCCAGTGTTAGCAGCGCTGGTCTTGGCCATTGCTAGTTTTCCGGGACCGTGTTTGAGGCCGTTATTTGCCTCATCAGGTATCGTCCACTGACTCTGTTCGCAAGCTGAAGAGCTGCTTCGACTCTCGCCGTTACAGTATCCAAACCACTTCGCAGCATTACCACCTCTACCATCTTGGTTGTCAATGTCTCCTCCTTGGTTCATGAAATCATCTATGATTCTGTGGAAGATTGTGTTGTCATAATTTCCCTGAGAAGCATGCAATACCATGTTCTCAACATGAACAGGGGCATCGTCCTGGAAGAGCTCAATATCGATAGTCCCCAAAGTACGCTGACCAGTTTCAGAGTCTACGTAGGACACCTCCATTGAAACAACTGGATTTCCTTCTTCCTCAGTAAACATATCGGAAATTACCTTTACTGCAACCAGAGACATCATTATCACCGCAACTATTGCGAATAGGCCAAATGGGGTGGGATTTCCCTCATCCATGAGTTGGAAACCAACTCCCCTTGAGATAGCATTAGCATCCATCATGGACGAGAGATTATTCATGGCCTTTTTGGTTTCTTTATTCTTCGGGTCCATCTTCTTGGAGTTCCTGTAGCTCTTCAGGGCCTTCCTCCAGTGAACCCTCTGCATGTCTGGATCTTCTACTCCCAGAGCAGTGCCCGCATCACCAGCCATCTTCAGAGTCTTAGCCCTTTGAGTGTCGTTCTCACAGAGATCCCACGAAGTTCTAAGTTCATCTAAAGCTGAACTATGATCTCCTTTTTCCATCATTACTTCTGCTGAGGACCAAGAATTGGCGAGCTCTACCGGTGCGGGCATATGGAGCGCGAGGCTGGTTTCCTTCAAAACGGCAACGGAAGGTCCCGGACGTAAAATTCGAGCATATGGCGGGGGAACGGCTAATACCGGGCTCATGTCGCAGGGGGTTGCGAGGACACTTGCGTTCGGGCGACGGGGAATAAGTTCAATGGACAAAATCTACAACGATTTCACAATCAACGTTGCAACTGCGAATGGTACTGGGTCACAATCAGCCAATCTGATTATACTCCACTCTCTATTCGAGATGGGTGTCCCGGTCAGCGGAAAGAATCTCTTTCCAAGCAATATCTCTGGTCTGCCTACCTGGTTCATCATTCGGGCCAGCGACAGAGGCTATCAGGCACCGGGTGATGAAACAAATATCCAGATTGTAATGAACAAGGATACATGGGAGAAAGACTTGGCATCATTGGACCCGGGGACCATTATCATCTACAATGAGGATGCGAAGCTACCTGTCGATCGGGACGATTGTATTTGTCTAGGAATGCCAATGACTACAATGGCCAGAGGGATAAGCCCGAAGATGGCGAGGCTGATGGCGAACATGTACTATGTGGGAGGTATAGCACACCTACTGGGAATTGAAGAGGATTCTATCGCAAGTGCAGTAGAGCAACAATTCAGAGGCAAGGAAAATGCAATCTCCATGAATCTCCAAGCAATTTCAGAGGCTCGTTCATATGCCTCCGAGAACTGGGGGGATGTGTCAAGATATTCGGTCCAATCAAGAGAGAAGTCGGATGAAACTTTCCTGATTGAGGGGAATGAAGCCACAGCACTTGGTTGCATCTACGGGGGCATAAATATGCTCTCATGGTACCCAATTACCCCTTCATCCTCCCTAGCAGAGTCAATAATAAAATGGATTCCCAAGCTCAGGCAGGGCGAAGATGGAGGTTCCACCTGCGCTGTAGTACAGGCAGAGGACGAGCTTGCAGCCGCGGGCATGGTCCTGGGGGCTGGATGGGCAGGCGGTAGGGGCATGACTTGCACCAGTGGACCGGGGATCTCCCTAATGTCAGAGTTCATCGGGCTATTCTACTTCTCGGAAGTTCCCGGAGTCATTTGGGATATCAACAGGACTGGTCCCTCGACTGGATTACCGACAAGAACGCAACAAGGAGATCTGGCAATGTGCTACGAGGCCAGTCACGGAGACACACAGCATATTGTACTCATTCCCGGTACTGTGGATGAGTGCTTCGAATTCGGATGGAGGGCCTTCGATTATGCAGAGAGGTTCCAAACTCTAGTCTTCGGATTCGGTGATCTCGATCTGGGAATGAACAGATGGAGTACTTCCGGGTTCGTTTACCCCGATCAAGACATGGATCGAGGGAAGGTGATTAGGACCCAGAAGGAAATGGACGCGATTCCGAACTTCGGCAGGTACAGGGATGTTGACGGCGATGGAATCGCATACAGAACCCTGCCAGGCAGTGGATTAGCCCCGATACTTTACAGGGGAACTGGGCATGACGAAGATGGCATTTACTCCGAAGACCCTCAAGTATACTACGAGGCCATGCAACGCCTAAAGAGGAAGATAGATGGATCAAGAGACATCTTACCTGCTCCAATTATCCGTGAGGAGGATGAAGGTGACGTTGGGATAATCTTCTACGGATCAATGGAGAACTCGATCGTGGAGATCGACGACCTGCTAGAAGAAAAGGGGTTGTCTGTCAGCACCTGCAGAGTCAGGGCCCTTCCATACCACTCAGAGGTTGAGCAGTTCATCGAGAGACATGACAGGGTAGTTGTTATGGAGATAAATCGAGATGGTCAGCTTTATGGAATTCTCAGGAAAGAGCTACCCTCACATTTGATTCCTAAGGTATACTCTGTTGCATACAGTGACGGGCTACCTCCGAAGGCTAGGGAGTATGCAAACAGGGTTTTCGAGGTACTGGAGGGGTGAAGATATGGTCAAACTAAATGTTCTCAATCTCGAGAAGTCCGAATACAAAGGTGGCAAATCATCCCTATGCCCGGGGTGTGGGCACGACCAGATATCAAATATCATCATTCAAGCGGCTTGGGAGAATGGGATCAAGCCTGAAGGAATAGCGAAAATGAGTGGAATAGGTTGCTCCTCAAAGACACCTGCCTACTTCCTGGCTAAGAGTCATGGATTCAACACTGTTCATGGGAGGATGCCCTCGGTAACCACGGGTGCGAATATGGTGAACAAGGACCTGTCCTTCATCGCAGTATCTGGAGACGGGGACACCGCCAGCATAGGAATTGGACAATTTATACACGCGATTAGAAGAAACCTAGACATGGTTTACATCATCGAGAACAATGGTGTTTACGGATTGACAAAGGGACAGTACAGTGCTACAGTTGAGAAGGGCTCCAAGAAGAAGAAGGGGACTGCTAACGAGCAGGCCCCAATAGACCTCTGTGCGATGGCTGTTAACTTGGGTTGCACGTTTGTGGCAAGGTCGTTCTCAGGTAGCAAGAAGCAATTGACCGCCCTTCTTAGGGCTGCAATGAGCCATAAGGGTATGGCAATTATCGATGTCATATCGCCCTGCGTTACCTTCGCCAACAATGATGAGTCGTACAGGTCCTACAATTATGTCAAGTCTAATGACGAGGTCTTGCACATAGTAGATTACATACCTCACTTTTCCCCTCTCTCTGAGGTCGAGGTCCCGGAGGGCGAATTCAGCGATATTTCTCTCTTTGACGGCTCTACACTGAGGCTGGAGACGGTTTCTGATGACCATGATCCAAGGGACGCGGTAGCGGCCTTGAGGGCCATCCATGAAGCCACCCAAGATGGGAGACACGTTACGGGGTTGCTTTACTACAATCCCGATCAGCCAACGGCAACTGATACTCTGGGATTAACACAGACTCCGCTAATGGGCCTCTCCGAGGATGAATTGAGGCCAAGCCCTGAGAGTCTGGAAGAGGTTAATGCTGGTTTCAGGGCAAGATGATTATTGAATCACTCGGATTCGTTGAAATAATGGACCTGTGTCGGAATGATGCTAGTCCCTTAGTGTAGTGGTCCATCATATGGCACTCTGGATGCCATGACCCTGGTTCGAATCCGGGAGGGACTACCAATCACAAGGACCTGTAGAGTATTTGTGAGACCCAACTGAATATGATGATAATCATGAACCAGCCCAGTGACGACCTGACCCATACTGACTCTTCCTTTTTCGGGGGGAAGGGATCTATTCCTGCCTCTATGGCCTCTGCGATTATTGCTAATTCCTCTTCAATAGTCTCAGGCTGATTCATACTTAAACCTCATATCTCGACTGTGGGATCCCAGCCAGAGACGTAGTTCTCGTCCATGGATTGGAGTTGTTCCATTACAGGTGTGATATCGATGTTCTGGGAATGGAAATTCTCCACGATTCTATCTGGATTGCTTGATTTTGGTATCGTAATCGCTCCTGAATCTATGCACCACTTTATGGCTACTTGGGCAGGGGTACAACCCAGGATATCCGCAATTTGGACAAGTGAGGGGTCTCTTACCTTGTGCCCTCTGGCTAGGGGGGAGTACGCCATTGGCGTAGCTCCTGATTCTATTGTGGCTGAAATCAATGAGGGTCTTTGCAACCATGGGTTGATCTCTATCTGGTTGACTGAAGGCATTATTCTGGCATAATTTAGCATATCCTCTAGGTGGTGATTGCCATAATTACTAACCCCGATGGAACGAACCCATCCCCGCTCTAGACATTGCTCCATTGCTTTCCAGACTGGTTCTCTGGCAGTGATATCCTCTGGGGGGGCGTGAACCAAATAGAGGTCTATTGGGCCAATTCCAAGGTTCTCCATACTCTCCCGACATCTCCGTAAGACTTCTTCATATCCCGTCGCATGGGGCCTTCGGAGTTTTGTCACTACGAAAATTTCCTCCCTAGGGACGTCTGATTCTCTGATTGCCTGCCCAACCTCCTGTTCATTTCCATATGCCATGGCCGTATCTATCAGTCTGTATCCAGAATTAATTGCGTGGGATACAGCAGATTTACACTCTCCGGGCTCCTTCATTAGGTAGACTCCAAGTCCGAAGTTCGGCATCTCCAATTCTGATGTCATTTCTCCGGTTTTGGTATCTTTGTGCCCTATCGTGACCATGTAACTCATGTCTTTGTGGAGTCGGGGCATCTAATCAATCATTGCCGCGCCATGTTGAAGGCACGTATCTCTTCGAAAGCCCATGGGCGAGTTGCCGGAAGGCGTGAATCTACCTCCCATTAAGACACCAGAAGTCATTCGCTCGGCGTCTGTGATACTCAGCAGGGAATGCGAAGATGGGCATGAAATTCTGCTGGGGCACAGGGTACCTGAACTGGTGAGCTTCCCCGATTATTGGGCATTTCCCGGCGGAGGAATTTGTGATGAAGATAGGCATTCAGCCAAGGTTCTCGGAGGAAAATTGGGAGTTGAGGGGAAATACGAGTTGGCCTGTTTTGCTTTGTTGAGGGAAATGGTTGAGGAGGTTGGCCTATCTCCTGACGGCAAGGGCAACATTATCCAAGTTACGCCTGAGGTCAGGGAACTAGTTTGTGGGGACAAAGCGGAATGGCTGAGACTAGTCCAAGACGGGTCAATAAAAATCGAAATGTTCCAGTGCCAGATGGTTACAGACAGGACAACCCCCCCGTTCTCACCTAGAATATTCCAGAACTACTTTTTCCATGTCCCTATGGGAAAGTCGACCGTCTCTCCCTCATTCCCGCCGGGAAGGTCTGAATTCGACGACTTCAAGTGGTGGAGGCCTGATGTTCTGGTAGAAAAGTGGGAGAGAAACCAAATCAGAATCCCTCCTCCAATTGTGACACTGATCAGAGATTTGGCCAATGGGATATCTGACAGAGGCGATCTCCTCAAGGCTTGTGACAAACTTAGTTCTGAGCCTCCTTCTGGCGATCATAGGATTGAGTTTGCTCCGGGTGTAGAAGCCTTTCCGCTGAGAACGGAAACTATTCCTCCTTCGACACATACCAATTGTTACATCATCGGGGAATTAGGAGGGGAGTGTGTGGTGGTTGACCCATCATCAAAAACACCCGATTCTTTGGCGATTCTGAAGAAGAAAATCGATCATGTGACCTCTATGGGTTCGGTCATTATTGCGACTGTTTTCACTCATAGGCACCCTGACCATGTCGGGAACCTAGACATGATATCCGATGTTTATGATGCTCCTGTTTGGGCTAGTCGTGAGACTATTCAATCGATACCCCCGGAGTATCCATTCAAAATCCTAAGCGAAGGGGACAAAATAGTTCTCGAGGGGCCTAGTGAAAGGTCTTCATGGGACGTCATAGAAACCCCCGGTCATTGCCCTGGACACATCTGCTTAGTTAGCGAATCAGGAATAGTGAGTGGGGATAACTGCGTGGTCATCGGTACGATTCTTGTACCGTCATCTGAAGGGGATATGTCATCATACATCAAAGGCCTGAAGAGACTCAATGAAATGTCCCCTACAATGCTTTTCCCGGGCCATGGGCCCCCTTGCACAAATCCGAGAAAGCTATTGGGAAGATACATCAGACACAGGACTTCCAGACACGAGAAGGTCCTGGAGGCCGTGGCCTCGGGGATAGATTCATTGAGGGGAATAGCAGAATATGCATATCTTGACACTCCTGACGCGCATCCAATTCTCTCGTTGGATCAAACTTTGTCCCACCTCAAATCACTGGTTTCGTCTGGCAAGGTAGAGTTACGTGACGGCCTCTACCTCCTACCAAATTAGGGTCAACATTCAAACGGACGCCCATTGAGGAGTCATCATGACTGAGCGTTGGTGGGATGAGGAGGATGAGAGCCCACCCCCTAACTCAAAGGAGCTCGTGGAAGAGGCCTTGAATAATGCAGAGGCCGAGAGGATTGAGAGAGAAGAAGAGATTGCCGAGGCCAAGCATCAGCTTGAGCTAGCGAGAATGGAAGCAGAGAAGAAGCGTCTGGAAGGAAGTGTCTCGTCTTCTCTGCATTCAGCAGAGCAGAGCTCTATGGGCCAAAAGAAGGGTTCTGAGCCTCCGATAGTCTCCGCGAGAAGCGGATTCTTGGGATTGTGGTGGCTAACTCGGGGAGAAGCCATCTTCGTGATTTGTGCTACGGTTTTTGCAGCGGTTATTTCGGGGATATGGACTGTTGGATTGATAAATGAGGCCACATATGTTGAGGTTTCGGCTACCATTGTATCAGAAGAAGATAGTTCCTGGGTTGAAGGAGAGGCGGAGATTACCGGAAATGGGACGGTTGGAACCGGCTGGTTCATGGATGATCTAAGTGGTTGGTACGAAGATTGCTGGACTGACGAGGAGGGATACGAGTATTGCGATAGTATCTATGTTGTCGAGTTCCAATGCTATGCCGATCTATACCTTACGTGGAATGTAAGTGGTACAGAGTACAATGGTTGGGCATACACACCATCAATAATAACATCATACGGATGCTTGGAAATTATGGAACGACACTATCAAATTGGAGACTCTGTACCAATCTATTACGCCAATTCTGAACCCAGTCAATTTCAGGCATTCACCATTAGATTGGGCAATCCAGATGCTTCCACTTATTGGACAGAAGCAATGTTCCATTACGCCGATGGCCCATACCTGATGACCGAATATAATTGTCAAGCGGTACTTACCGTCACCTATCTCGACCCTTCGGATAACTCTAGTCAAATAACCACCAGAGTTCTTGATGGTTGGAATGATGGCCCTGCAACATTCTTTGCCCTTTCCGAAGAACCTTGTATTGTTGAGATAATGAATGAATACAGTCATGGAAAGAAGGTTCTCATATTGGTCGATGAGACTGATACATCGAAGGCATACCAACCAGGAAACACCCCCGAAGGATTCTTTTCCATAACTTGGTTCTGCTGTCTTGGACTGATGGCGATTCTGGTCATATTCTCCTTTGTTTGGATTAGGTTCAGCAATACCCCACCCGGTTCTTACGTGACCAGAAACGGAGTTGTACACCATGGAGGATATGACGGAAATGATGTCACAATTATCAATAATCACTATGGAAATAGGTGGGGGTACAGTGAAGGGCCCGGCGTTCACTACAGGAAACCTACTAGGATAGGGAGTAGGCGCCGGAATAGAATATCCACCGGAGGAGGTCGCTCGAGTGGTGGACACTCGACAAGGGGACGATCCGGAGGAGGAGGAAGCTCTGGCGGAGGAAGTCGCTCAAGTGGCGGCGGAAGATCTGGTGGCGGAAGATCTGGTGGCGGAAGATCTGGTGGCGGAAGAAGGAGGTAGGATCGTTTGGAATCCTATTGGTCAGATGCTCCAGATTTCAAAGGCTCCAAGGTATTGGAAGAATGGGTCCAAACCAATGAAGATGTTCGATTGAGGGTAATCACTTGGACTCCCGATACCCCTACCAAGGAGGGAGTAGTAGTCGTGGTTCCCGGATGGGGTTCTGTGTTTGAGGGCTGGAAACCACTGATAGCTGAGTGGTCAAGTAGGAGGAAGATAGTCTACATTGAGACCAGGGAAAAGGGTAGCTCTAGAATAAATGGCAGGATAAGAAAATCTGATTTCAGTGTCGAGAGGATTTCATCTGATATTGTGGGAGTTCTTACTCATTATGACATAGAAAGCTCTGAGGTTGACTGGTTCTCGTCATCTCTTGGATCCACGGTATTGATTGATGCATTCAGTAGAGGGACGCTATCCGGAAGAACCTCCGTCCTTCTCGCCCCAAACTCAGAATTCAAATTCCCGATTTGGGCCAGGCTTGTCTTAAGGTCACCAATTCCTAAATTCACTCACTCCATCATCAAAAGATTGGTTATTTCGGCTGTGGAGAGAAAGGTGAAGGAGGAAGGCCAGAAGATAAGATACAGGAGGACAGTGCTTTCGCAAGACCTTCACAAAATGCATCTATCTGCTAGATTTCTGGCGGGATATTCCATTCCCAGCGACCTGAGTAATATTTCGTTTCCCTGCGCTGTTATGACCGCATCCTCTGACAAACTCCATGGGATGGAGAAAGCTTTGAGAATTGTCGACAGTATTCCAGAATCAGTTTTCATAGAGGTCCCCTCGAATCAGTACGCACACGAGGCTTCAGTGCTCGTAGAAATTGAGGAGTTCCAGGCATTGGCTTGAGAAACTAGGAAATACATCGATTGGCTGATGAAGTACCTCCAAGACGGAGGCATGGTACAATGCGCGAGCAGACGTCATCTTTCGAGGTTGCAAGAACCGTCACTGAGCTCAGCAAGATGATAGGGTCCAGAATCAGGAAGGCGTATCAGCCACACTATGAACAAGTCGTACTAAGAATGAGCAAGAAGGGACATGCAAATACGGATCTGGTTATTGTCAGAGGGAAGAGGGTGTACAACTCCACTAGGGACAGACCCATGCCCCCAAATCCGTCCCAATTCGCGATGGTACTTAGAAAACATCTCGGCAATTCCAGATTCATTGGGGTCTCACAACTTGGATTCGACAGGGTATTGTCCCTAGAATTTGAACATGGCAAGGGAAGAATGTCACTCGTCATAGAGCTCTTCAGAGACGGAAATGTCCTGCTTCTAGACGATTCTGGGATTATAGTTCAACCGCTAACCCATGCCAAGTATGCTAGTAGGGTACTGAAGAAAGGGGTCCGATATTCCCCCCCTCCTGAGTCTCTAGACCCTCGGAAACTTGACGATAGGGTCCTTGATGAGATTCTTGATGGGAGCGAGAGCGACCTGATTAGGACGGTCGCATCCAGATTGAATCTGGGGCGTGTGTATGGTTCGGCCATCTGTTCGAGAGCTGGGCTATCCGAGGAAATTCCAGCCTCGTCACTGAATTCTGGACAGAGGGAGTCACTTCTGGGTTCGATAAGCTCGATGATGGAAGAGCTGGAGGAAGGGGAGGTTTGCTTTCTCTGGATGGAGGATAAGGAGAGTATGGAGAGGTGGCAGAGACTTAGAGAAACTTCAGATCCAGGCCCTCCGGATGGGGCGATGCTCGTCTCCCCTATCTGGCTAAACAGTATGGAAGACAGGCCTTTCATAGAAATTGAGAGCCTCTCAGATGCTCTGGATACGGTATTTGGGGAGCATGATTCCGCGGGATACATCCGTAGAGAGGAAGAGAAACTGGTGCAGGAGGGGTCCAGTCTAGAGCAGTCACAAGCCAAGCTTGAGAGGAGGGCGGCGCAACAGAGGAGGGCTATCGAGGGTTTCATGCAGAAAGCCGTAATTTCACAGGAACTAGGGAAGTCAATTCAGGATAACTGGGAGCACGTTAACTCCATTATCACTCAATTCAACAACGCTGTTTCAGAGACTAATTGGCAGAAGGTCTCGGATATATGCCAGGAGGTAGATTGGATAGGTGGCGTAAACATCGACAAGAAGACAATAGTGGCTTATCTGCCGGATGAGGAAGGGGGGCCAGGGACAAGCGTTACTCTGGAAGTTAACAAAACCGTGCACCAGAATGCACAGAGATATTTTGAGATTGGTCGTTCTCAGAAGGACAAGGCGGCAGGGGCCGAAGTCGCTCTTACTAAGACGCTAGAAGCTCACAATAGAGAAGAGAAGCGAGCTGCTAAAGACGCCTCTGGTGGACGTTTGAGGTCTATCAAGAGAAGCAGAAAATTTTGGTTTGAAAAACACAGATGGGCGATACTGTCGGATGGCAGGATGTTTATCGGAGGGAGGGATGCCAAAGGAAACGATTCCGTTGTGAAGAAACACCTAGGGCCCAAGGACCTGTATTTCCATGCTGACTTACATGGGGCACCTTCTTGTGCCCTGAAAATCAAGGAGGGAGTTGAAATCAGGGACAAAGTTGCAGAGGGTTTGCCCGAGGGGGTTTCTTCTTTGCAAATAACCCAAGGTCTCGACGGTCCCGATGAGGGTCTTGAGCTTCCCCAGGAGATACTCAGAGAGGGGGCGCAAATTGCGGTTTGTTGGTCTAGAGCATGGGGAAGTGGGGGAGCCGCTGCAACTTCTTTCTACGTGAGGCCCAGCCAGGTCTCTAAGAAGACGGAAAGTGGGGAATCCCTTGGCAGGGGGTCGTTTGTTGTAAGGGGGCAAAGGCATTGGTTCAGGGATCTGAAGTTGGAGTTAGGCTTAGGAATGGGCATAGTAAATGGTGTCCCGTTGCCCGTAATAGGTACGGCAGAGTCGATCTCCAATTCGTTTGGCAGATGGGCAAGAATAACCCCTGGTACTACCAAAAAGGAGAGCGTTGCGAACTCCATCTCGAAAGCTACTGGTCTGGCCCAAGATGACGTGCTATCTGCTCTGCCTCCAGGAGGGTGCTCCATAGAGGACTTCGGCCTATTGAAGAGGGATAGCTAGTCAGAAGAAGAGAGCCACTCAGGCTTTGTAATGGCATACATTTTTCCATCTACGTATCGATTGTAAAGCCACTCCCTGTCCTTGTTTACGCCTTCCATTCGCATACCAAGTCTGACCGCGACTCTACAACTGGCGGTATTCTCCACCGAAGCCTCTAGGACGAACCTATGTAGATTCAAGTCCATGAAACAGTGATCGATTAATCTGGAGCAGGTTCGAGTGGCAAATCCTTGTCCCGTCTGGTGCTCCGAAATCCAATATCCGACTCCACAGCTCCTGTTCTCGAAATCTAACCAGTTCAGTCCGATAGTGCCCACTATTCTTCCTCCGTTTCTGATTGCGTACATGACCCCCTTTCCGAGCTCATAGTCAGAGTCACAATGAACGATGTACGAAATCTGTTCATCCAGACTCCTCACTTCATCCAGCCAAGGTAATGTCTTCCTGAGGTATTCCCTATTTTTTTCCACTAGGGCAAATAGCTCCTCTGCGTCGGATATTTTCAGTATATCTAAGCACAAATCGGTATCTACTATCAGAGATTCTACTGGTTTGTTATGAGCTCCTGTTTGCGATTGGGATGGCTCGGTCACAATTTCCTGCCACCACTGTCAAATTTAGATAATTCTGTGGATAATCACCGAATAAACGAGCGACAATACTTCAAGCTGTGACTGACAGGGGAAGGTATGGATGGCGCCGGGAAGCGTAATTGGACATATTCCGAGTATCTCAATCTAGGAGAGCTTCTTGAGCTTCAGGGAGAGGACAGAGGCATAAGCTCTGATGAGATGCATTTCATTATTGTCCATCAGACATTCGAACTTTGGTTCAAGCAAATCATCAGAGAGCTCTCTGAGGCTCGAAATATCCTCGGTCAGGAGAATGTCCCAGAAAATGATATTCCAGTTGCTGTTGATCACTTATGCAGGACGACGGAAATCTTCAGACTCATGGCCAACCAATGGACCGTTCTTGAAACACTTACTCCCCAGGGATTCCTTTCATTTAGGGACGGTCTCGGGACCGCTTCAGGATTCGAATCCTATCAAATGAGGGAGTTTGAAATCCTAATTGGACTGGAAAATTCAGACAGATTAGGAGGGATGGATCCGTTGGATTCTTTTCGTAAAATGGCAGAAAGGGGAGAGGTGGACTCTGGTATTCTAGCTCATTTGGAGAAAATGAAGGAGCTTCCTAGTCTGTATGAGTCACTTATGAATTGGATCGAGAGGACCCCAATAATGGGCTCTGTTTATGGTTCTGAAGGAGATGAGGAGTCGGTGTCTGCATATATCGATGCTCACCTTGAAGCACACAAGGAGATATGTGATTCCGCCTCCGGTTCCTCAGAAATGATAGCTGAAAGAATGAGGGCTGTGCACGAGGGGGCGAAGTCTTTCCTAAGGCCTGAAGGTAGAGTGAGCAGGGCGAGGGCAGGCCTCCTTTTCATCGAGTCCTATCGGGAGCTACCACTCCTGACTTGGCCTAGGAAGCTTATCGATGCGATTGTTGAGCTAGAGGAGTCGATGGTCAAGTGGCGACATTCTCACGCTAGAATGGTCGAGAGAATAATGGGAAGGAGGATAGGTACCGGTGGAACGAGTGGGGTGGATTATCTGGATGCAACATCAAAATATCGAGTTTTCAAGGACCTATGGTCTGTCAGAACCATACTGGTGAAGCCTCAATCTCGGCCGGAGTTGAAGGGATCCGAATTCTATGGATATAACTCGGCAAACTAGATGACTTTTTTATTCCTCGAATCGGACCTTTGAAGTCTGATAGCTCACTGGGACGTTCATGCCCGATGCGGTCATATGCGGATATGCTAGAACCCCTTTCGGTAAGTTCAGAGGAGCTCTATCATCGTACAGCGCTGTCGAATTAGGCATTAAGGCAGTAGAGGAGCTACTGAGTCGGACCGGAATAGACCCCAGTTTGGGGGCAATCGATCAGGTGTACATGGGACAGGTTTTGCAGGCTGGAGCTGGTCAAGCCCCAGCAAGACAAGTTGCTCTTGGTTGCGGGATGCCCAATTCCACCCCTTGCACTACAATCAACAAGGTCTGTGGATCTAGCTTGAAGGCCGTAATGATTGCTGCCACAGAAATTAGAGCAGGGATTTCAGAGCTGGTGGTAGCAGGAGGAATGGAGTCTATGTCCAATGCTCCCAGATTTATCAGAGACGCAAGGAGAGGAGAGGATGTTCCATTCAAATCACTATTATCGATTCTTTCACATGACGGATTAACGGATGCTTATTCGGGAGAGCTGATGGGAAATACCGGTGAGACCTGTGCCTTGGAATATGGAATCTCAAGGGAGGAGTCTGATGCTTACTCTATTCGGTCACACAAGTTGAGCGCAGAAGGATGGGAGAATGGAGAGATTGGAAAGGAGTGCGTTTCCATGGAGGAGCTTTCTATCGATGAGGGGATAAGAATGGATGCGGATATGTCGACTCTGATTAGTTTGAAGCCAGTATTTTCTGAAGATGGACAGGTTACTGCGGGAAATGCGAGCCAAGTATCTGATGGAGCCTCAGCTGTCTTGATAGCTTCAGAAGAAACAGCCAATAGAATGGGGCTACCAATATTGGCCAGGATAGTGGACTACACTACATCGGGTGTTGAGCCAAACAGGGTCATGTCCGCACCAATACCCGCTGTTGAAGAGTTGCTTTCTAGGAACAAGCTTAATGTTGAAGATGTTGGATTATTCGAGCACAACGAGGCATTTGCTTCTGCCTCTTGCTCGATAATGAAGCACTTTCAGATTCCGGAAAGTCGTTTCAACGTCAATGGAGGGGCTATCTCAATTGGCCATCCATTAGGCGCGACTGGAACTAGGTGTCTAATGACTCTGGTAAACTCTATGCACAGAGATGGTCATGATTCTGGGATTGTTACTATTTGTCTCGGAGGAGGTAATGCCGTGGCCATGTTGATTAATTCCATCTAGGAGTTTTCTCTGCTCCAGTAAGGAGAATATGAGTAAGAGGCCTTATGTGGGAGACTCGGGTCGGTCGGCCGATGGTTAAGCCCCTTAGACACCACACAAGATTTGAAAAGGCCCGAATTATAGGAGCTAGAGCACTTCAGATTAGCATGGGAGCCCCTCTGTATGTAACAGAAAACGAGCTTCGGGAGAAATTCAATGACGAGTTAGTTCAACTATACGGGGTTGACGAGGCAAAGGAGAGAGTAGTTCTTGACCCAATGAAGATAGCTACCTTAGAATACGAGCAGGAACGCATACCTATAGATGTGGACCCGCACCTAGAAGAAGAGTGAATTCTCAAGAGGTGATCCCCTGACATCTTCGGTGAGTCCCAGAAGGGCTACTGAAGTTTTGATTGTGCTTACAATCCTAGTGATTTCAATGGGCGGGATGATAAGAATCTATGATGCTGGCGAATCTTGTCCCGATTGGCCAACTTGCTTTGGGACTTGGGGATTTGATATCTCAGAGGAAGAACAGGGGGAATGGTGGGAAGAAAATCCTGATGAGGCAGATTCCAGAGGTTCCGGACACAGGTATTCATCGTTCCAAATATTTACAGAATGGTTCCACAGACTACTAGCGGGAGCCTTTGTGGGCCCACTGGTGGTCCTAAACTGGCTACTAGTCAGGAAAGAGACTTGGACGAGCCCCCGAGTTAAGGGAGTCTCGAGTCTGGCATTGGGACTGATTTTGTGGCAAGGGGCGATTGGTTGGCTCACCGTAAAAATGGATAATGAGAATTGGAGTGTAGCCATACATCTTGGATCTGCCATGGCCTTCCTAATTTCACTAATTTGGCTTTGGATGGAGATAAGGCGAGATGAGGATGAGCTTCCGGATTGGATAAGCTTTGATCCCCTGATTGGGATGAAATGGAGGAAATTGGTTGGAATCCTGTCAATATCAACTCTAATTACCCTATTTTCTGGAGTTTATGTCTCCACGACACCTGGTGCTAACTATGGGTGCGGAGTAGATGGGATGCTGGACTCATGGCCCCTGTGCAACGGTAAGTTAGTCCAGAACATCGAAAACTGGGAGTTACAATCCCAGATTGTTCACAGATGGTTAGTAAGCATAGTTGGAGCGATGCTCGCATTCTGCTCATACAAGATATGGAGAGATTGCCAGGATGGGCAAAGTGGTATCACTCTGAGAAACTGGGTTTGGGCGTCAACTGCTACATACTTCGCGAATGGATTACTGGGGGCTTCCTACGTCATATCATGGGATTCCGGTAGTTTCTCAGAGTACCTGTCGCTAGCGCACCTGATGGTCGCAACGGTATCATTCACTGTTCTTGCCACGGCTTGGCTCGGAGTTACAGTTATGTCCTCTCCCAGAGGAGCGAGTATTACTGTTGAAGATTAGGTGGATTGATGAGCGGAAAAATTGGTAGTTACCTCACTCTAACCAAGCCTAAAGTAGTCATTCTCTTACAAATTACCGGCATTCTTGCCGTTATTTCACATGATTTACTAGAAGGTGGAGGCCTTACGAAAGATACTGCCTTGACAATAATTGTAGTATTGATTGGAGGTTTTCTAACAGCAGGAGGCGCCAATTCAATCAACATGTGGTATGATCGCGATATCGACCCACTGATGACAAGAACTTCTGGTAGGCCAATCCCTATGGGGGAAATATCTCCTTCAAGCGCATTAGTTTTTGGAGTTTCAATTTCTATGATCGGGACTTTGTGGCTCTTCTTAATGTCTAATTCTGTTGCAGCTTTCTGGGCGGCATTTAGTGTGCTATTCTATGTGTTCATATACAGTATTTGGTTGAAAAGAACCACGTCTCAGAATATTGTGATAGGGGGGATAGCTGGTTCAACACCGCCCTTGGTTGGGTGGTCTGCCTCTGATGACTCTCTTGGAATATCAACGGAGTCAGTCGAGTCTGCAATCTCCTCAGTTACAGATTTAGGCAGTTCTATGCCATGGCTGATGTTTCTGATCATATTCTTGTGGACGCCCCCTCATTTCTGGGCACTCGCACTTTACAGGTCGAAGGAATACGGGGAAGTGGGAGTGCCCATGCTACCAAATGTAAAAGGAAACGCCAGAACATTATCTGAGATGAAAGTATACTCAATTCTTCTGATTTTGGCATCGTTTTACTCACCAATAGCAAACGGTAATCTCGATGATGGAGATAGGGCATACCACGCCCTGAGATTGTCTTGTTTGCTCCTGAGCATGTGGTATGCCTCGACTGTCTGGAGAATAGATATTCATGAGGGACTAGACGGAAGTGGGCGGATGCCGACTGCAGCACGGTCGTTTTATTTCTCATTGGCATTCCTAGCGATGTTTTTCTTGCTCCTAGTCTCATCTGGGTGGGATTTTATGGGCGTCGGCGCTGGGATATTGATTTGCGGAGTTTTGATTTTCAAGCTAGAGTATGAGAGCAGAAACAGAATGGAGGGTGTCGACTGACTGACCTTCCGCTCCCGATGGATTCAAGCACTTGGTAGTTAGTTGCAGAGCGAACAGGTAGGTGGTGCGATGGAGGAGAAGGAGCTAATCTTCGATTGGAACACCATTGATTACGAGATTTCCAGGGATTCTTCTAAACACCCTCATGGGCTTTGGTTCGATGATGAGACCCTCAGAGACGGGCTACAGAGCCCTAGTGCGGTTAATCCTACGATCAGTCAGAAAATAGAGCTTATTGATTATATGGAGAAACTGGGGATACAGAAGGTTGACCTCGGGCTTCCAGGTGCAGGCCCCCATCACATAAACCACATTGACTCGATGCTTGTACACATGGGCGAGATGGGGTACTCGCTCCGTCCGGGATGTGCAGTTAGGACCTTGGTAACGGATATTGAGCCATTGGTGGACTTGCAATCGAAACATGAGCGTCAGATTCAGGCTAGTGCTTTCCTCGGGACCAGCCCTATCAGGCAATATGCTGAAGGTTGGACCATGGACAGGATAATGTCCACAGCTGAGTCGGCCGTTTCCTTTGCGGTTGGCAATGACATACCAGTTATGTTCGTCACGGAGGACACTACTCGAAGTAAGCCTGACGACATCAAAAAAGTCTACACTAGAGCAATGGAGCTAGGGGCAGATAGGATATGTGTCTGTGATACCTGTGGACATGTGACTCCTAACGGCGTCAGAAAGTTGCTTGGTTTCATTCAGGAAGAAGTGATTCCTGACTCTGGATTCAAGAGGAGGGATATCGAAGTAAACTGGCATGGTCATCAAGACAGGGGTCTTGGAGTTGCAAACAATCTGGCGGCATATGAAGCCGGAGCTGATGTTATTCATGGTACTGCACTAGGCGTTGGAGAAAGATCCGGTAACGCGCCCATTGATCAGACACTGGTGAATTTGAGTCTGATGGGAGTGATAAATAATGACCTCACATCTCTAAGTGAATACATGAACAAGGCTCACGAATATGTTGGTGTATCCCTCCCCAGAAACTATCCGGTTTTTGGAGAAGATGCGTTTGAGACTGGCACTGGAGTTCATGCAAGTGCAGTTGTCAAGGCAATGGAAAAGGGAGATCACTGGCTTGCAGATAGAGTATACTCTGGAGTACCTGCCGGAGACTACGGACTGAGCCAGGTTATTCGAATAGGGCACATGAGTGGAAGGTCCAACATCACATGGTGGCTAAGGCAGAACGGGTATGAGGTCACAGGAGAATTGGTAGAGGCTCTTTTCGATATTGCAAAGTCACAAAGAAGGCTAATGACCGACTCTGAGGTACATGCTGAAATCTCCAAATTCAACCAGAGTCGATGAGTCAAGTTGCTAACGGCGATTACGAACGGCTATATGTCTTGGTTCGGCGAGTGGTATCATGCGGTACGCAGTCGCTATCGTCCTGATTGTTGTTCTGTCCCCATTTTCGGGGATTGTTTCAGGCGAATACGAGCGAGAACGGATAGAAAATTCCGAGTCTTCTTCGATAATGGAAAGTTACTCGATTCCGGTCCAGCTCGCATTTGATAGAGCTGAGGACATATCACGTTACTCACAGGACGAGATATTAAGCACCAAGGAGTGGCTGATTGTAACCGGAATTCCCCTGAATGAACACACCAAATCTCTCTCTAATCCGATCTCAAGTTTTGAGACCAAGGTATTGCCGGGGTCCTACATCTGGGAGATGGAAGACGGTGGTAAAGCAATAGAGAGTCTCACCAAAGCCATGGAGATTGGAGAAATCGAGAGTTTCTCTCCAGTAATCAAGATGGAACATACAAGGAAATTCTATCCCAATGACCCAGAATTCGGATCTCAGTGGCACCTAGAAAATAGTGGTCAGACTGGTGGGCTATCCGGAGAAGACGCTAACCTAACTGGTGCTTGGGACTCATACAATGGCTCTGGCGTCGTAATCAGCATAGTCGACGATGGACTGGATATATCTCATCCAGATATAGCGCCCAACTATGACCAATCAGCTTCATATGATTGGTGTAATGATGACTCTGACCCGACCCCGCTGAGTTTCGATGGTCATGGAACTGCGGCCGCAGGAGTAGCAGGAGCTACTGGTAACAATTCGATTTATGTCTCGGGCGCGGCCTTTGGGGCGAGTTTGGCAGGATCCACACTGATAGCATGCTCAATCAACGACTTCGACGAGTCTCAGGCTCTGAGCTATGAAAATGACTACATTGACATTTACTCCAACTCATGGGGACCCAGCGACACAGGGAGAATATTGGATGGCCCGGGGCCGCTCATGACCGCAGCATTCGAAAATGACGTCTTCCAAGGGAGAGATGGTCTTGGAAACATAATCACATGGGCCGCAGGGAATGGCCTCACAAATGATGATGACTCGAACTATGATGGTTATGCTAACAGCAGATATACGATTGCTGTAACAGCGATAACTCACCTCGGAGAACAGTCATATTATGCTGAACCAGGGGCCAATATCTTGGTTGCCGCTCATTCAAATGGAGATGGAGAGGCTATCACAACCACCGACATTGTCGGATCGGGTGGGTATAATTCATCTGGAAATGTGACAGACACGTTTGGCGGTACCTCTAGTGCAACTCCGCTCGTCTCAGGGGTAATCGCCCTGATGCTGGAGGCAAATCAAAATCTAACTTGGAGGGACGTCCAACATATTCTGGTCAACACCGCGAGGGTCAATGACCCTTCAGATTCTTCTTGGGAAATAAACGGCGCTGGCCATGATGTATCTCACAAATACGGATTTGGTGCCGTAGATGCTAGTGCAGCGGTTGCTATGTCCTCCAACTGGACTACTGTTGAGGACGAGGTTAACGTCAGTATTGGCCCGATGAATTCAAATTTTGACCTGGGGGATGGGATATCTGGATGGGATGATTTCAACATTACAGTCACAGATGACCTGGCAATCGAGAGTGTGGATGTGGTTGTTGACATTTCGCATGACTACAGAGGAGAGTTAGAGATTGTTCTTGTTTCTCCCTCCGGAAAGGAATCTTGGTTAGCAGAAGAAAGAAGCGACAGTGGAGACGATTATGACAATTGGACCTTTAATACAGTTCACCATTGGGATGAGTCTTCCCTCGGGGAGTGGCAACTCAGAATTAGAGATGGGGACGTAGGAAATAATGGTACTTTGAATCACTGGTCGCTAATATTCCATGGGACTGATGCGGATTTGGATCATGACGATGATGGATTGGAGGATGTGAATGAGACTGAGATTTGGGGGACTGATCCCTATGACCCCGATACAGATGACGATGGATTGAATGACTACGAAGAGGTCATGAACCACAGTACCAACCCATTGTCTCCTGATTCTGATTTAGATGGTATAAACGACTATGATGAGATAATGACATTCGGGACCAACCCACTACAGAGCGACACTGATAACGATGGGCTATCAGATGGAGTCGAAGTGAACTTCTGGGACAGTGATCCATTATTGTTCGATCCAGATGACGACGGAGACCTTTTCTACCATTTCAATGATTGCGATGATCAGGACCCGATGATAAACCCGGGAAGGCCTGAAACTCTGAATGGGGTGGATGATAATTGTGACTCCCAAATAGACGAGGGGTTCAATTTCACTGATTCAGACGGGGATGGTCTTCTTGATTGGCCGGAGTTTCACATACATCAAACACAATATCTAGACAGTGATTCTGATGACGATGGACTTAGTGATGGAATCGAAGTTCTAACCTTTGGGAGTGACCCGAATTCCGCTGATTCTGATGACGATGGAGATGGTTGGTATTGGTTCCAAGACTGTGATGACCAAGATAGTTCCAGATCCCCCGGTCTGATTGAGGTTCTTGATGGAATTGACAATGACTGCGACGAAGTCATGGACGATGGTTTCGAGTTTATTGACACAGACGGAGATGAGCTAAGTGATTATGAAGAATACCATAATATCTCGACGAATCCCTATGACGGAGATACTGATGGGGACGGGTTACCTGATGGGTACGAAATCAGTATCACGAAGACTGATCCGATCATGGCAGATCCTGATGAAGACGGAGATGGCGAGTACTGGTTCGAAGACTGTGATGACAATGACCCCGAAAGAGCAGGTTATCTGTCCGAGTCACTTGATGGAAAGGACAATGATTGTGACGAATCTATAGACGAAGACTTCCTTGAAATCGATACTGATGGGGATCTTCTGAAGGATTATGATGAGTTCCACCTCTACATGACATCTGCAATTCAATCCGACACTGACAGCGATGGCTATTCCGATGGTGATGAAATCCTGGACATCGGTTCTGACCCACTAGTGTTCAATTTTGATAGTGACGAAGATGGCTATCTAGATTTCGAGGATTGCGACGATAATGACGAATCGGTCTATCCGGGAGCAATAGAGACTTGGAATGGTGTCGACGACAACTGTAACGATTTAGTTGATGATGACGTTTCAAGACTGCCGTATCTTTCCGCCTCTCCCTCAGATTCGGATATCGTGACATGGTACAGCAAAAACCAGACACTGGAATTAGATATCGGACCAATACCAGAGGGGGTGCAGTATAGCGTCTCTTGGAAATTTGGCGACTTCTATTTTTCTGAAGATGGAAATTACTCAGGAGACAATATATCAATACCTGAACTCAATTGCGATTCCCCCGTAGGGAATCTGGAGATTTATTTGTGCTCAGGAGGCAGTGGAGAGCAGAGAGTATCTGCCTCAATAATCGAGAATGGGGTGGTAACGGAGGTTGCTTGGAGCTTTGACGTGATTATCTCAAAGACGCCTGACACATTGGCTGAAAGATTGGTTTCATACATCCTAACCCCGCTGGGAATAGTTTCTTTTGTTGTATCTCTGTCCCTTTTCATAGGGGCTACCTATCTTTTGACATCTCAGATTTCCTACAGAAGAAAGGTAAGAGAGGCATACGAGTTCTACCAGATCAGTCCGCGAGAAGTTGGCTCAGAATCTGGCAGAGATTACACCTCTAATGACAGTGAATTGTATGCCATACCCAGTGCTCCCGATCTGTCCTCTTTTTCTTCCTCATCACCATCCGAACAGGGATTGGATGAGGGTAGTTTCCCCCCACCTCCACCTCCAGGTAGTTACTGAGAAGGGTCTGATTCAGCAGCCTCTTCGTCGGAATCTGTTGGAGGGTTTGTTGACCACTCGGCGTCCACATTTCCGCCGGACCACTCCCCTCCAACGGTAATGTCCTCAACTTCGTCGTCATCTCTCCAAACCGGATCACCATCAGCTCCGCTTATTACCAAACAATCGTCCTCATCGAGTCTCTTCCTGATTGTTTGAACTCCTTTGGAGACAGGTAGAATATGCCCCACAGGGGTTCCAGCAGTAACGAAAGGATTAGTCGCAGAGCAAATTATCAGCCCCCTTGTTGGGGATATAATGTCATGAGACTCAGATGGCCTCTCCGGGTTAGTCACCGTAGCGACGACCTCCCCCTCATCTACGAAGCTCCCAGCTGGCGCAAGTACATCCAGTAAACCACCCTGATCAGACCTAATCCATAGAGATCCGGATGCGAGGATCCTGAAGCTAGGTCTGCTCGGATGCCCTGGAATCATTCTCAATGATCTCAGGACATTTAGTATTCCGTACAAAGAGACCTGTACCGATTCTGGGTCTAGTTCGTCTGGACCTCCTCCCTCGAAGGTCACGCAGGCTATGTCGGCATCATTGGTAACTCTTCTGAGAGAGCCCTTGGGACCGACATTATCCAAGATTGCTTCAATTCCAAACGATCTGGCTATTTTATTACTGGATGCATGAGCAAGATTAGCCCTAATCTGAGGCATGTTTGTCCTTCCCACAGCTGCGGTGTGCAAGTCGATAACATAGTCACTTCCGGCAATTATCTCCTTCCAAAATCTGTTCGCTACCCGATAAGAAGTGTTACTATCCGGTTTTCCGGGGAATGATCTGTTCAAATCCCTGCCGTCGGGCATGTAGCGACTCTTCATCTTGTAACCCGGCATATTGACAATAGGAACAATCCTAATTGTTCCCGATAAGACGTCTGGATCGATTGCCTTTCCACTTCCGATGAAATTGGGCCCGGACAGATAGGTAAGTGCTAACGGCCCCACCAGTTCATTGCCATGAACAGCTCCAAGTAAAGTAATTGTTGGGCCCGGGCGAGCCCCATGAACGACTGTGATTGGGATTGGCCAGGATTCACCAATGTCTACTGAAAGAAGATCGAATTCCAATCTTCTGATCGATCCGGGCGGGATTCTCTTCCTTAGAAAAGCGTGATTCTTCGGACCACTCTGACGGGACCACTTCTTCGGTGTACCAGAGCTTCCCTCGAGTGCCTTTTCGATTTCTTTTCTACGCCTCTTTGGGATCTGATTCGCCACCTTCAGTGGTGTGAATCTTCTTCTCTTCGACCTGGGAAGTAGGCTCTCGGGCCTTTCGGAGCTTTGCTCATTGTCTGAGCCCTCTGTGGGAACGGTCAACAACCCTCCCAGTAGGTTCAACATAAATAGGATACGTTAGTGGGAATTTGGGAATTATTCAATTCCTACGAGCCCCTCCAATGTGCATGGAAGACCGAGCCCCCCTCTCTGTACAGGAAGAATACGCGCCCAGTAGCATATGCTTTGGATGTGGCCCCTCCAATGAAAAGGGGCTGAAGATAAGGTCTTTCAGAAAGGGGAACGGGCTTACAATGGAATTCGACCCAGAGGAGCATCATCAGGCTTTTCCAGGAATGGTGAATGGGGGAATTATCGGATCACTACTGGACTGTCATGGAAATTGGACTGCGGCAATAGCATTGATGGATCAAGGAGGTTCAACTGAGCCTCCTTGTACGGTCACTGCCTCGTATAGCGTCAGTCTCAGAAGACCGACGCCCAATGATAAGATACTGAAAATAGACTCAGAGGTTGTCGAGCTTCTTCCGGACAGAGCAAAAATAAGAATGAGCCTGACCTGCGGTGACAAGCTGTGCGCAACTGGTGAGGGATTATTTGTCGCAGTTACCGAAGGCCATCCCGCATATCATCGATGGAATTAGGTTAATATCCGCGGTATCCTTTAGAACGGCCCAACATAAGGATAATCGTGGCGACCGAGAATCATGGATCGGAACACTTGGGAATTGACCCAAGAATTACCGAATTCTTGAGGGAAAGGTGGGGCATTGAGGATTTTTTTCCGCCTCAGCTTGAGGCTTTGCCCGTTGTCCTTGAGGGTAAAAGCCTCATGCTCACCATTCCTACTGCTAGTGGTAAATCATTGGTTGCCTACATCGGCATGATCAATCGTCTGATTAAAGATATGAAAGGAATGAGGGGGGCCTATGTTGTCCCTCTGAAAGCACTAGCAAGTGAGAAATTTGAGGATCTGAAAGAAATGGCCGGTGCAGTTGGATTGACTGTTGGCTTGGCCATTGGCGATAGAGGAAGCGAGTCGAACGGAGTAGATGACTCAGATATTTTAGTCTGTACGAGCGAAAAACTTGACTCCATACTTAGAACCAGATCGGGTTTTTTGGAGAACCTAGGTGTTGTAGTCTCTGACGAGTTCCATCTTCTGAATGACTATTCCCGAGGACCAACTCTGGAAGTCACAATTTCTAGGATAATGCATATCAGGCCAGAGGCTCAAATCATCGCCCTCTCGGCGACCGTCGGAAATTCTGAGGAGCTTGCTAGATGGCTGGGTGCAAAACACGTGAAGTCGGATTGGCGTCCAATTCCTCTGCATTACGGGATAATGACTGATTTAGATGTAAATATCCACAAAATTGAAGGGTCTGATGAGAATAATTTACAAAAATCACGAACCTTATCTGGAATGAAAAATAGGAGGCTACAGGCGGCTCTTGAGGATACACTTTCGGTTGGTGGCCAATTACTTGTTTTCGTCTCATCACGGGCCTCGGCTGCAAAGGAAGCACGAGTTCTTTCAGAATTTATGTTGAAGCTAGCGAAAGACAATTGTAGTGCAATTTCTGAGGGGGATATCAAGAAGTGGAATTCACTTTCCAAGGAAATTTCCATAGGGGGAGAGGACTCTTCGACTGGGTCCTCTTTGGCTAAATCTGCAAAGGGCGGAGTAGGATTTCATCATGCTGGCCTTACCAACAGACAGAGAAAGGCGATAGAGAGATCCTTCAAAAACGGGGATATCAAATGTATAGTTGCCACACCAACACTAGCTCAAGGTGTCAATCTCCCCGCAAGGAGGGTCGTAATCAGGGATTTCAGGAGATGGAGTGCCGCGGCTAGCGCCTCCATGCCTCTATCAGTGATGGAAGTGAGGCAAATGCTGGGGAGAGCAGGGAGGCCTAAGTATGACGATTATGGTGACGCTTGGATCCTCTCCAAGGACCTTGACGAGGAAAAGAGGCTTGTTGATCTATATTTGCGGGGCGAGCCTGAGAAGGTCACATCAAAATTAGCCAATCCAATGGCAAGGAGTGCGGTTGAAGACCCGGCCCTACTTACTCACGTACTTTCACTCATCTCAAGTGGAGTAGTCAGGGATAGGTACTCCATCGGGGGATTCTTTAGAAGTACTTTCCTTGCTACCCAGATGAGTTCTGACGCTCTAAATGGGAAACTGGACGAGACCATCAGATGGCTGGTTGAGAATGGGATGATTATCAGAGAGGGAGAATCTGATACTGTTGCAGACAAAGTACGTGAAAATCCTGTTTCTTCGACAGAGGATGAAGACTGGTCTGATGAGATTCCATCATGGGCAGATTCAGCTGCCTCGGTATTGGGGGTCGAATTGTCTGAATTAAATAAGGAAAGGGTATTTGCGAAAAAAAGGAGCGGTCCCGCAGTTTTTGGATTCAAGAAAGCGATTTCAATAAGTGAAGAGGGAGTGGGCTTGGAAGAATCCCAAATTATGACATACTCTCCAACCTCACTAGGCTCTAGAATTTCTAGACTATATTTGAACCCATTATCTGGAAGAATTATTCGCGATGGCCTAGGAAAAGCAATGTCGATTATTTCGGGCCATGACGAATTTATGCAGTACTCTCCGATGAGTCTGTTGCATCTGGTTTCTTGCACTCCGGACTTTTTGCCCCTATGGTTAAGGAAGTCCGATTATGAAAAAATTCAATCATCACTACACATTCATGAGAGAGAAATGCTCTGTACTGCGGTAGATCACGATGAAGATAGGCGAATGAAGGGGGCCTTGGTTTTACGATCGTGGATGGATGAAGAAACTATGAAGAATATTGAGAGGGAGTGGGGGGTCCAGCCAGGGGATCTCAGAAGTAGGGTAGAGCTAGCTGAGTGGCTACTGTATGCGTCAAGGAGGATTGTAATTGAGGATGACGACCTTGCGAGTATGAACAGGGACGCTCACGAGGCACTTATCGAATCAATAGCAGAGGTCCACGGAAGAGTAAGATATGGTTGCAAATCTGATATTCTTGGACTAGTATCTCTCAAAGGAATAGGCAGAGTAAGGGCTAGAGAAATGTCCGAACTACTGGGAGTGAGTATGGTTTCAGACGTTGCGGAGCTCACAGAGAAAGACCGGGAGAGGCTTTCTGACCTAAGAGGGTGGAGTCATAAATTGGTTGAAAATATCGTAAAAGAAGCAGGTCGGAAGGTTAGAAGAGATAAGAGAAAGTACAATTGAACTCCGGGTATCCCGTGAGTTGATGAGAACCGTTCCTTGGTTTCCAGCATGGGCGGTCAGTTTCTCATCGACGATAGAAGATGTGCCTGCGCTGATTTCAAAAATCAATAAATTTAGGCCTGATGATCGCTGGGTTATGGTCTCCTTCGATGTTATTGCCAGTGAGGTTCATCTATGGTCAGTTTGGCACAAAGCGAGAGTCAACGAAGATCGGGGTAGCATGGTCGCGAGGGATTTAGGGGCAGAATTTCTCAGGATTGTTTCTGGGACTAGACAGATTAGTACTGCTATAGATAGATCTGGAGTCTCAAATGGAGACTGCAAGGCTTGGCTACTTCGTCTTCCCGAATTAGATGTTGGGGAATCAATTGGCGATACGAATCTCCCAATCGAGGAATACAATACTTACTCAAAGGAAGCGGAGAAGATGATAGAGCTCCTGGGCGGTTCGATGATGCCGACGAGACCTTGTCCTTCTAGAGAAGGTCTCGTAAAAATAGGATATGCTGATGATGGGGAGTCGATAGAAGACGTTATGCTAGAACAATCATTCGTACTGCACGCATCAATGAGTGATTTCTGAATTTTTGATAGTCAGAGTAATATTAACATGCCCAGTGGCGATTATATGGTGAATAATGGTGCTGGGAAGAATGCTGGTTCATACGTCGATGATGACTTTGACCCGAGTAGCTGGAAAGAAGTTGAAGCATATACTGAAGAGCTTCTAAATAGGAAGATTTCTTGTTCAAAATGTTTAGAGGGCATTATCAGAGATGCTTCTGAGTTGTCCGAACATATCTCGGAAAAAGGTGCCTTGCTGTACATTGGTATGACCTGTGACACGGAGAACGAAGAGAAGAAGGGTGCCTTCCTAGATTTCGTCGAGAATGTTCGGCCCAAGCTTTCCGAATTCTCTGACTCTCTTAATCGTAGGATAGTTGGTCATGAAGCCATTGAGGACTTGCCGGAAAGATATGATTTGATGATTAGGTCAATGAAAAATGATGTTGAGATTTTCAGGAAGGAGAACATTCCACTGAGTGTGGAGCAGACAAAACTGGTGACCGAGGCTCAGACGATAAATGGTGCAATGAGCGTGGAGTACGAGGGTGAGGAATATACAATTCCTGAAATGCGAGTTTTTCTCGAGTCAAATCAAAGGTCGGTCAGAGAAGGAGCTTGGAAGGCAGTTGCGGATCGGAGGCTGGAGGATGAAGGAAGGCTCTCTGAGATATTTGATCAGCTTATCGAGATAAGGAATGAGATGGCAATAAACGCTGGATTTGAGACATATACGGATTATATGTTCCGAGCAATGGAGAGGTTTGATTACACCAAGGATGACTGCCTTGAATTCCATGACGCGATCGAAGCAGTTTGCGTTCCTCTGATGAGGGAGATTAATTCTAGAAGAATAGATTCTCTCTCCCTCGGGAGTTTGAGGCCATGGGATGTGAACGAGAAGACTGGGGTAGGGCCTGACCTTGAGGGGAGGGCTCCGTTGAAGCCATTTGCCGACGTGAATGAGATGGTCGACAAGCTTTCGAGGTTATTTCACAGAATGTCTACAGATTTGGGAGAGAAGTTCGACATGTTAGTGGAGATGGATACTCTCGATCTTGACACAAGAAAGGGCAAAGCGCCCGGAGGTTACCAGTATTACTTACAGAAGAGCAGGGTACCATTCATATTCATGAATGCGGCTGGCTTGCAAGGCGATCTAGAGACAATGATTCATGAAGCAGGACATGCATTCCACTCAATATACTGTGGTCATCTGGAGTTGATTGGAGAGAGAAGTTACCCAATAGAATTCGCCGAAGTAGCATCAATGTCCATGGAATTGATGACTCAGAATGAATGGGGGGAATTCTATAACGATGAGGAGGCGAATAGGGCTAGAATAGGACATCTTGAAGGTATTATCTTCCTCCTACCATGGATTGCGACAATAGATTCTTTCCAACATTGGATATACTCCAATCCAGGGCACACCAGGGATGAAAGGAAAACCGTTTGGAACTCGATAAGAGATAGGTTCGGGTCCAATATGGAATGGGGTGACTATCAGGGGCACAGGGATACGTCTTGGCAACAGCAGGGCCATCTATTTGGTGTTCCATTCTACTATGTTGAATATGGAATAGCACAATTGGGTGCCCTGCAATTATGGAGAACTCAAAGGAAGGATTCGGCTAAGGCCCTTTCTGATTACTCCAATGCAATGGCCTTGGGCAATACAAAGACCCTCCCAGAACTGTTCTCCGCCGCTGATATAGAGCTTGGATTTGGAGAGGAACATCTAGGCTCATTGATTAGTGAAGTCAGAATGGCAATGGCCGAACTCAATTGAGTCGGACACGGGGTCCGCGGGTGATCAATCCCGCAGACCCTCGCTTGTCACGTTGAAGACCGCCTCCCCATCAGGTAGGTTAGGACTGTCCACTAGGCGAGCAATTCTACGGCCCCCCTTGGATTTCCTAAGGTACAGGCGGAATGTGCTTGCGTGCCCGACGATGTGTCCACCAATCGGCTTCGTTGGGTCCCCCCACATTGCATCGGGTTTGGAGTGAACTTGATTTGTCACCAAAACAAGTGCATTATTTACATCAGCCAGCTTTTTCAGATCTTTGAGATGTCTATTGAGCTTCTGTTGCCTGGCTGCGAGCATCCCTCGTCCAAGGAATTCAGCTCTGAAATGGCTTGTTAGTGAGTCGACGATGATCAGTCTAACGTCAATGCTTCTCCCCATCCTCTGTATTTCATCAACCAACAACATTTGGTGTGCTGAGTTGTAAGCTCTAGCGACGTGAATCCTCTCTAAGACTTCGGATGCGTCCAACCCCATCCCCTCGGCCATTTGGGTGATTCTTTCTGGCCTGAATGTGTCTTCAGTATCGATATAGAAAACCTCGCCCCCATACCCGCCTTGCTCAACAGGAAGTATACAATTTACGGCTAATTGATGGCCGACCTGAGTTTTTCCACTTCCGAACTCCCCGTAAACTTCGACTATCGACTGGGTTTCGAAACCGCCTCCGAGTAGTTCATCCAGTGCACTTGTAGAGGATGTTAGTTTCATGACTTTACTACGCTTGTCCAGGAGGGCTACACCGCTGATGAATCCTCCAATGTTTGCTAATTTCTTGGCTCCGGCTATTATCTTCGCAGATACTGCTTCTCCAAGTTCTGCTTGCTCCCCTAATTCAGAGGGGCTCATCACAGCTATGGCAAGTAGGTCATCAAATCCAGCATCTCTTAACTTCTCAGCTGTTGCTGGGCCTACACCCGGAAGGTCCTCTATAGTGGCCTGAGGCTCGTCCACATCAATCACCACTTCTTCTTCATCGAGTTTTTCACTTGCTGTCTTTTCGTCCATGTCCTCACCTTGTATGAACACAACCGGTACACGGAGGTATATGAACAAACGATGGGGTGCATCTGTATTTTGAAAGTGAATATTTTGTAAAAATTCTATTCAGTAACACGTTTTTTCACTTTCAGTTTAGATTTACTGTTGGTAACGGGTGGTGGATTTGAACCACCGATCTCCGGGTTATGAGCCCGACGAGATAACCTGACTACTCCAACCCGTTGTATTCCCGGCGCATTTGCCATATATGAACACAACCTCAATTCTTTGCCCGGATATTATGGCAATGGTGATGTGCTAGAATACACGCCAAGCACCAGTGACACCATGGGCGGGGACGTTCTAATCCAGAATGCGGCAATGGTTCTTCCAAGTGGTATTGTAGAGGGGGATCTCCGGGTCAAATCTGGAATTATCCAAACTATAGCTCCAAACGGTGGGCTAGATCATCATCCCGGAGAGCTGATTATTGATGCTACTGGACTTTATCTACTCCCTGGAGCTATCGATCCACACGTTCACTTCCGAGATCCAGGAAATCCTGAGAAGGAGGACCTTGAAAGTGGGAGCAGGGGCGCTGCCGCTGGGGGAATCACATCGTTTCTTGATATGCCCAATACTGTTCCTAATGCGACTAGTAGAGCAGAGCTAGAATTCAAGATCCAATTAGCGGCAAGAAAAACTGTTACGAATCATGGTTTTTTCATCGGGGCCACTTCAAGCAATGTTCAGGAGATGCGGAGTGTTGAGGGGATGGACGGTGTTTGTGGTATCAAAGTCTTCATGGGCAGTAGTACTGGTGATTTGCTTGTTCATGAACAGAAGCACCTAGAGAATATTTTTGCCAACACGGGAGGAGTCATAGCCACTCATGCAGAGGATGAAGATAGGTTGCAGTCTAGAATACCACAGTTCAAACACAGAGAAGATATTGCCGCCCATGCCGAATGTAGGGATGTGGAGTGTGCACTAATTGCTACGAAAAGAGCTTCTGCGCTGGCTAAAGATCACAATCACAGGCTACACATAGTTCACCTAACCAGCGGTGCTGAAGCAGATTGGTTGTCCTTGAACAAAGGCGACCTAATAACCACAGAGGTATGTACCCAACATCTTACTTTCGATCAAGATGATGTGGAAGAGCTTGGAGTTCGTGCCTTGATGAATCCTCCGATTAGGTATACTGATGACAAGGATTCTCTTTGGAGGAGGCTAAAGGATGGCACAATCGACTGTGTAGTTACCGATCACGCACCACACACATTAAAATCCAAATCAGTAGGATACCCGAACGCTCCTGCGGGAATGCCCGGGGTAGAGACCTCCCTTCCCGTGATGCTTACCCATGCCATGGACAAGCAATGTAGTGTCTCTGATGTGGTCAAATGGATGTGCGAAGGCCCAGCTAGAGTTTACGGAATAAAAAACAAGGGCTCACTTATCGAAGGTTTTGATGGTGATTTAACCCTCGTGGATCTTGATACAAGGAGGATAATCTCTGACTCAGACACATGGACGAGGGTAGGATGGACGCCTTATGCAGGAAGGGAGATTACCGGTTGGCCGATTTACACCATCGTCGATGGTAAGGTTGTACACAAGAGGGAATTGGGAGGGGATCTACGCGGAGTGCCAATCGCCCGACCCGGATCAGTTGGGAGAGCTCTAAGGTTCGGATAAAACCCCTAATCATCACAGTTCTCTGCTTCGGGTTCGTTGCATGGATGAGTCTGCTCCTCAGATGAAGATTCATTCTCCTCTTCTTCTACCTCCTCCTCGAGATGCCAAGGGGATTCATGGCCAGGGATATGCAATTCCTGAATTGGATCGAGATCTGATGTGCTGTGAATCGTAACTCCAAGAGCTGAAAACGCGTACAAGAAATCGCCCATAAATATCGAACGCCTAATGTCGGTGGAGTACGAATACCACCAGTATGTGCCCGAATCATCATTGTTGTAGAATGACGAGTGATCAACCTCGCCATGTAAGGATAAGCTGAGATTGTCTATATCCACATTAATCAGTTTGAGCATTGAAACATACTCATAGCCCCCATATCCATCATTCTGATCATAGAAGTACCTGTATGTGGAAAGAGGAACTGCGAGAAGATCGTCAGGAGCCCAGTAAGTGAATGCCTTGTGCTCATACGTAGCCTCAGACCATGACCACGACCATCCGCAACCTCTGACATCCTCACAGTTCTCATCGACTTTGACAGGGGAAATAGGGAGTGAGTCGGCAAGTGTTGGATTCGTTGGATCGCTGATATCGAAGATTGATATTTGCGTTGTTGACCAATCTAAACCTAGTCCATCCTCACCTGGTCCGATTCCAATCGTGAGCAACGTATTTTCATTTACCGGATGGATATAGGTTGAGACCCCTGGAACTTCAAGCTCCCCTAGAATAACGGGGTTAGTGGGATCTGAAAGGTCGATAACCCATAGGGGATCTATATTCTCGAAGGTTACCAGATATCCTCTATCTCCAACAAATCTAGCGCTCCATATCGTTTCCCCCTCAGCAATGGAGCCGATGAATCCTATTTGCTCAAGTTCACCTTCCTCGTTGGGTTGTAGTATTGAAACCTGATTTGTGGGGCCATTCCATATTGGCTCTCCGTTTTCATCGACCTCGTCTAATAACCACCATCTGGCCCATGCATCAGAAGTTGAAGCGATCCTGACGGATCCCTCGAACTCTGAGATGGAAAATTGATCTTGGACTGTTCCATCGACTCTGCCTGAACCAATATATTGGGTGTATCCAGGCTCACTTATATCGAAGGAGTGGATGTTGGTGGCATCGTCCCAATCCGAATTCCTCCAAAACCACCACCAGTCGTTTGCAGGTTCAGCGAGTATTAGCATATCCTGCGAGGAATACACATGTGCCCAAGATGATGTTATGTGATCTACCTCCATTTCCAAATCATCTCCGAAAAGATCGAGTGTCATTATGGTCGTAAAGCCCCTTCCGGCGCTGTATTCGCTCGCTGAGTACTCTGAGCAGTCCTGGGAGCTCGCAGGATAAACGAACAACCCAGATTCGACAGTCTCATACATCTGGGGTGCGAAATCTGCCAACGTTAGGGACGAGATTATTGCGTTATTGTGCTCAATAGTCTCGGTAACGCTCTGATTCCAAATCTCGATCTTCGCCTCTCCTTCCTCGGACCAGTAGTTCTCGGGGAGCTCCACCCAATTCCTAATCCCGTTGACATTTGACCATAGATGAGTGACTGATCTAACAGTTCCATCTACCAATCGTGAAGTATGATAGTTGCCTTCCAAGTACAACTCTCTATCCACGCTTGGCGACGTTTTGTCGGACACATCCACCACCGTGTACTTCACTAGGCTGTTTACACGGGCTTCATATCCCCATGGCACCTCATCAATAAGCAAGTCACGTAGAGGGTGATTGGTAGGAAGATTCCAAGTGTAAATCATCGAGGCTATAACGAGTTTGTCTCCCTCGAGCATCATCTGCAGAGGATTACCCTCGAGTGTGATATTGGAGTCCAGTGTTACCTCTCCAAACTCCGGGACTCCCATGATTACTAGCTTATTCCCATTCAGCATGTATATGTTGTAACCGTCGGTCTTCAGGAAATCCGCCTCATCGACGCCCGCCTCTTGGTTGTTCGTTCCAGAAAATTCTCCCTCTCGGCTTTGGCCTCCAGTGTCTGTAGATGTACCCATGGAGGAGTCTGTCGCTTCGGGAACTGCGCCATCAGAAAAAACGACATCATCCGTAAACGCCCACACTGGACCGGCGGACCAGTGCCAGTACGAATGTTGATCGAGATTCACCAGCATCTCATCGTATGTCGCCTTTCTGAGATCGTCCAGAAGCTCCTCGCACTGTTCATATCCCTGTAGACCGGGCTCTCCTCTGTCCCTCTCTGGGAGCATTAGCATTGGATACTCACCATCTATGTATTCTACAGTGTCGTCAAACACGTCGTCCACCACGTCATCAAATGCGGCTAGACATCCTGCACTCATCATCATGACAAGTGTGAGGACTGCGGCGTATCTCTTGGTGTTCATGATTTTCGTAATGTGGTTCAACATATCAACAGAATGGTTAGTTGATTGGACAAAAATTCCTAAATGACACTTGAAAAAATACATTAGAGTTCCTGAACAGCATTAGTTATGACTATCGATGACATACACGTTGTCGATGTTAATAGATCGGGAATAAGTCGGCTCTTGTGGCTAGCTTTGGGGTTCCTGTTTGCTGCTATCGGAACAGTAGGAATCGTAATTCCGGGCCTTCCAACGACTCCTTTGATGATTCTCGCAGCGGCATGTTTCGCGAAATCTAGTCAGCGTTTCTATGACTGGGTGATAAACAACAGAATGTTTGGCCAACATGTTAAGAATTACAGAGAAGGAAACGGTATTCCAAAGAAAAGTAAACCCATGATTCTAGGCACTATGTGGATTTTCATTACTTTCGCGGTTTTGATTGGAATCCCGGACAGTGCACCCGATATCTCTCGGTATGCAACTATTGTTCTTGGGATTATTGGAACGATATTTATCCTGAGGATTCCCAATCTTTAGAGTGGTTCAAACATTTAGTGCTGATCTAACAAGATCTGCCAATCCATCAATCCAATCTGGATTGTCATTGAGACATCTTACCAGATGCATTTCTTCTCCTCCTGCTTCCATGAACTGCTCCCTGATCTCCATATTCAACTCCTCGAGAGTTTCTAAACCATCTGCTAGGAATGCGGGAGAGACAATGACCAAATTTTTGATTCCCTGGCGGGCAAGTTGGTCCACCTTCTCCTTTGTTGATGGCCGGAGCCATTTTACTGGGCCAATCCTACTTTGATAGCTTTGAGACCAGTCTTTATCACTCAAACCAAGAGCTTCGACGACAGCCAACGTTGTCATGGTACAGTGGTGTGCATAGCATGAGGAGTTAGCCTCGGTAGGAATGCTGCAGCATTCCCCTACCTTTTGACAGTGGGAACCAGATTTATCTGCTCTGTAGATATGCGAAAGAGGAAGTCCGTGATATGAAAAAAGAAGGTGCGTCTCCTCGTCAATGTGTGGCCTGATTGAGTTCTTTAAAGGAGTGATGAATGATGGGTTGTTCTCAAAATGCCCTAGTTCTGATGTTTCAGGATACCATTGCATTTTCTGCAATTGTTTGTATGCATGCTTGAGTGATGACTCTGTGGTAGCTTGCGCATGGTGGGGGAACAGTGGGGCCAACAGTACCCTATCGACACCACGCTTCCTGAGATTTCGGAGGGCTTGTTCAATGCTCGGATTGCCATACCTCATCCCCACTTCACACGGGATCGCTATCTTCTCTTCCAGTGATGATGCCATTCTCTGAGTGTAGACTCTCAGAGGTGATCCTTCCTCCATCCAAATACTTCTATAGTTAGGAGCTATCTTCCTTGGCCTTGTTCTCAGTATTATTCCCCTTACAATTAGATGCCTTAGAGGTGCTGGTATGTCAATTACGTCTGGATCAAGTAGGAACTCTCTCAAGTACTCCCTTACAGAGTCGACGGATGGTTCATCTGGGGTCCCTATGTTCATCATGAGGACGCCATTCTTGGCCATATTTACCGTCTAGCCATTGAGTAATTAAACTGGAGTGTTGAGTCCTGTGAAATCTCGGAAGAGAAAAAATTCTCGGGGATCTGCAGATTGTGTTTTATTGTGTTTCCCGGCTCGGCTTCTACCTCCCCTTCGTCACTCATCGTTTCAACGCCTCCGTGATCACTGCCGGAGACGAGGTTCTGCGTGCCGCCTAGAAAGATCAGGGCGGCGATCTGTAGATCCAAGTTCTGGTCCATGGACGAGATACATCAGAATCTCTGACTTAATATTCATGCATTCATGCATCATCAATGCTTCATTGAGGAATGAGGCACTGAAATACGGCAGTTGATGACTATTCTACCTTCTTGACATTGATTGCGTTAGGCCCCTTCGGACCCTCTCCAACCTCGAACTCCACAGAGTCACCCTCTCTTATTTGTCCCTCGACTTGGGACTTGTGTACGAATAGATCGTCACCCTCTTCCTGCTCGATAAATCCATACCCCTTCGTGAAGTTAAACCACTTTACTGTTCCTAGTGCCATTATTATCCGCCAGCAGGGCATAGTACTTGAACGGGACTGAAGGAAGTTCTCCATCGGGGCCATTAGGTTACAGTAGTCAGGCTGAAGACTCGACGACAGAGAGCTTCTTCGAGGTCTCCAATGACTGCAGTCCCTTAGAGGAGAGCTTCCAATTCGGCCTCTTCCTCTCTGACGCGGGCTCAATGATATCGGATTTCCTCAATTCAGCCAGATGATGGCTGAGGAGCTGTCTTGAAATCATAGTTTTCTTTCTGATCTCGCTACCGGAAACTCCGAGCGTACCTGAGTCTGCGAGTACCTCAAGGATGGCTAGCCTAGTTCCGATTATCGGACTCTTTATTCGTCCTAATTCAGACTTCGAGATTCCAGAAGGAGCATAACGTCTCAATTTTCCATCCCTCCAAGAGTAGACATCTTCTCTTGCTTCTAAAACTTGCAAATGGTAGGCTGTAACGCCGTTGGCCAACCCCAGGGCATCCCTCAATGCTGAGAAATGAATTCCTGCATTGGCTTCAAGATAACCCATTATTCTACCTCTTGTGAGTAGGTCTTCTCTGGTTCCCTTAAGTCTAGACAATAATGGAGTCAGTAGAGCCATCAATACAATTACCCTGACAAACTCCAGTAGAACTGACCCTAGGAGAATTGAGCCAAAAGTTCCCAAGCCACTGATTATCAAGCCGTTTGATAGCTCCCTGTTACTGCCATCATGGTTCTCTTTGTTTTCATCTTCTAGATCCATTCCCTGGTCGGAGGGAGCCGCGTCATTCTCGATTGTGGCAAAACTTGATTCCATTTCGTCCTGATTAACCGCATCTGAGTCCTGAACAAACCCATATGACATCCACAACCCCAATGCGATTGCAACAACTGCTAGTAAACTGACTGCTCTAACCGTCGCGACTCCCTTCATCACGATTCGCAATGCATATCTCCCTTTGACTGGCTTGGTTAACTGATTTGACATTCGGAGTGTCCTTGAACAACGACCCACTCCGCGATACGGTTCAGATGGCAGAGGAGGGCGAAATAGGTGTCGCTGATTCTGAAGAATTGGCAGAGGCGATGCTGACTTCTTCTAGGTCCGTTGTCAGGACTTGTATGCAGATAAGGCCCTCAGAACATGTGCTAATTGTCACTGACCCTCACTGCTCAGAAGTAGGGCAATCTCTCTATGAAGCGGCAGCCGAGGTAACTGACAGAGTTTTGCTAATGATGATGCCACCCTCCCACAAGAAAGGGGCAGAGCCTCCAGACCCCGTTGCTGAGCTGATGAGGCAACAGGACGTTGTCTTAATCGCTACAAAGAGCTCTCTGACTCACACCAGAGCTAGAAGGAACGCTTCAAGAGAGAATGCGAGAATTGCATCTATGCCGGGTATAACATCAGAAATTCTATCAAAGGGAGGGATGACTGCAGATTATGGGGCGATGAAAAAGGAGATTTCGGGACTAAACAGCCTACTCAGGAAGAGAACCCTAGTGAGAGTGAAGTCATCCTCGGGGACTGATTTTACTTTCACAACCGGAGCAAGATGGATACTTGAGGACAACGGAATCTGCAATCGGCCAGGGCAGATAACGAATCTCCCAACAGGTAAGGTATTCGTCCTTCCAAAGGAAGGGAGCGCGAATGGGAAAATTGTGATTGACGGATCACTTGACGGTGAAATTCTGGATGAGCCAGTGACGTTATTGGTCGAAGAAGGCAATGTGATCGAAATTTCTGGGGGGTCTGTTTCTGAGGACCTGATTTCCAAGATGGATTCGATTAGATCCTCGGTGAAGATATCTCAAATTGACAAGGTCGGCACCCTAGCGGAATTCGGATTCGGGATGAACCCAAGATCGCGCCTATCCGGAAACCAACTGGAGGATCAGGTCGTCAGAGGCTCCTCGTATGTCGCGATAGGGGATAACTCATCTCTTGGGGGAAGTTCTAGGGTAGGATACCAAATTAGGGGAGTGATGATTAAGCCCACCGTGGAATTGGAAGATGTCGACCTAGTCTTGGAAGGAAAGGTAACTGCAAGAAAGCGGTGATTGAATGAAAGTAATACTCTGGTGCAACGGAGACTTACCTAGTGATACCATAGCTCGAGAAATCACAAGTTCTAAATCTCTCATTTTCGGAGTTGATGGCGGTGCTGATAAGGCCTCATCGATGGGATATGACGTCTCCAAGGTCCTTGGAGACTTGGATTCAGTGAAACATTCCGTGTGGGAGGATAAATCTATTTTTCTCGAGGATCAAAGTAAGAGTGACCTCTCAAAATCAATTCACTACGTTAGTTCACTGGGAGTTACAGAGATTGATGTCATAGGTGTTGAGGGCGGGGACTATGGACATGTCTTTGGCGTCTTCGCTACATTGAATGAGGTCCCAGATGGAATGAATGTCAGGATGCATTACGAATCTGGAGTATTGCATCTGGTGAGCCCCTCAAATAATGGTTTCAGTGAGCCCATGGAAAAGGGTCGAAAATTCTCAGTCTTTGCATTAGAAAGTTGCATGAAAGTGAATGTTACTGGAGGGAAATGGGAGTTGGCAGGAAAGCAACTCCAGATGTCGACAAAGGGACTCAGCAATGAGGGACTCGGAGATCCGGTCAGAGTTACCTCGGATGGAGTGGTGGCGGTGTACGTGGAGCGGTTAAGGTGACTTGGAATCCGGGTCCCTCGATAGCATGATTGCTATCGGCCTGGTCCTTGGGTCACTCTCCAACCCAATCTTCATGATGACTGCAAGCGGGACTCCGAGGACCATTCCCATTATTCCCCATGCCCAACCCCAGAAGGCGACCAGCAGGAGTAGGACGATTGGTGACATGTCCAGTCTCTGTCCCGCTAGCTGCGGCTCGATTATACCGCCCCAGACCTGCTGATTGGCAATTAAAAGAGCGATCAGAATCAAGGCTGATGTCTGAGGCAGCACGATTAGGCCTAGGAGAATGGGAGGGATGATCGAGAGTAGTGCTCCGACATAGGGGATGAAATCCATCAGGAATGTAATTGAAACCCATAGGAAGACGAATGGGATTTCCATGTAAGTCAATACGACTGCGGCGACAACGGCTTGACCGAAAGCTACTGAGGCTCTGGTGATGACATAGGTATTGATTCCATCTCCAGAGTCGGAGGCCACAGACATCACCCTCTCTACATCATCCGGGTAGGCTGCCTTGATTCTCTTCGGGAGAGTCTCTGCCTCCAGAATGATGAACAGGAGGAAAATGAGTACTGTCACAAGTCCGGTGGTAAATCCTGCCAGTGTACCCACGAAACCTGCGGCGTATGAGTTAACTGTCTCGATAGTGATTAAGTCAGTAAGGGTCGAGGTATTGGGTTGGTATCCGAATATCGATAATTCCTCTACCCATGCTACCTTCTCATCCAGGGATTTCTGCAACTCAGGGGCATCGTTTGTGAAACTCTGCATTGCTTCATACATTGAATTGGACGCGAACAGAAGGAACCCCATTACTGCCCCCACTAGAACCCCATAAGCGATTAATGGGTGGCCACCAATCCTCTCCTCCAGCCATTGTGCTGGAGGCCTAATCAAAAAGAAGATTAGAGTGGCAACAACCAGTGGTTGGATCACTGCTTTTAGGTGTATAATTGCTAGAACGCTGACAAACAACACAATTGCGATGTTGGCCAGAGTTCCCGAGTCAACCTTTGCTAGGCTGGTGCTGTTCGCCATGACTATCAGCATTCCGAAGTAGTCATGGCGCATCAATGGTTCGCCTAATCTATCTATTTATGGCCTCAAGATAGATATTCTCAAAGGATTCAGCATTACCTGAATAGGTGAATTTCTGAAGGACCCTGGCTCTACCCTTCTCGCCCTTTTTCCGACCTGCTTTCAGGACTTCTTTCATCACAGAGACCATGGATTCGATGTTGCCCATCGTGAAAAGGGCGCCCACAGATTCGTCGACCATCTCTGGAAGTGGCCCATGGTCAACTGTAACGACAGGGACTCCCGATGCCATTGCTTCCAAGGGAATTAGCCCCTGTCCCTCATAGAACGAGGGATAGACAACTAAGTCCGAAGAACGGTAGAGTTGTGCTAGTTCTGCGAAAGATAAGCTGGACTCTATCGTTATGTCCTCTCCAACTCCTAGGCTCTTTGCCAACCTCATCAATCTCCTCTTCAAGTGCCCCCTACCGACTATTACAAGCTTAGTGTTTGGCATCTCCTTGTTCAATGCCGAGAACCCGCGAATCAGAGTACCATACCCCTTCCTTGCCGCAAGCCTTCCAACTGCCAATAATAGCTTAGATCCGGGGCTTACTGCTCCAAACCTGGTTCTGATTTCAGTAAAATTCCGGTTCTCTTGCTCGTTTTCGATATCTAACGGTCTGAACATCTCTGTGTCAACACCCCAGTGAACTACCTCACAGTCCCAATTCGGCGGTGGATTGTATCTTGATTCGAAGTCCGCTCTGGTAGCACGGGAGTTGGCTACACATATCGATGACTCTCTTATAGCGATGTTCTCAAATTTGGCATATCTTTCCGCTGTGAACCTGATTGCTATGTCGTTTACATTAGCCCAAACCGCTGCCTCTTTTGCCATACTTGCTTCGAGCAAACCATCACGCTCACCAAGCCATGAACCATGAAGGGAAGAAACGACTGGGGCGATATTCTGGATGCATCGATGAAACTGGGGGGTTGCCCACGATATCATGGGGCAATGCAGGTGAACAATGTCCACATTCAGTCTCTCATTCAGTCTCTCCAACTCCGAAATTGCCCTCCTACCATAGGAACGGGTGAACTCCATGGGGATTCTTGCCCATCCCACTTCTATCACGTCCACACCCTCTTGGTCAGGTGGTTTACCTGCTCCTGATCTGGTAATGACAGTGACCCTATGGCCCCTATTGGCCAAAGCTGCGGAGAGATGGAAAACCGTCGATCCCATGCCACCCCACCTTGGTGGAAACTCTGCGGAAAGCATTGCGATGTGCATGGTCCCTCAAACTTCCGATTCGGCATCAGCATTTCAAGAGAACTACCACAAGTCAGGTGTTCGCATTATTCAAAACAGAGGGGCCGGTGGCTAATTCATGACCAAAGCACTGCCAGTACACGTAACCGTCGTTATCCCAACAAGGAACGAGGAGGAAGCGATAGTTGACACGATTAGGTCTATACCGAATGACGGATGGTGTGATAGGCTCGACTTTTTGATTATAGATGGTAATTCCACGGACAGGACGAGGGAGCTGGCAGAGGGAGAGGGCGCGACTGTATACTTGGAGCCACGGAAGGGCTATGGTAGAGCCTACAAGACTGGTTTCTCTATGGCCCCTGGTGACATCATCGTGACGATGGATGCGGATTGTACCTACCCCGGGGAGGAAGTCCCCGGTCTGGTTAGAAAACTGGTAGAGGAAGACCTGGCATGGATTAGTTGCGACAGGCTTAGGAGAGCCGAGGAGGGGTCAATGCCAGGACTTCATGGATTTGGCAATTGGGTTCTGTCTACGACAGCATCCCTCTTGTACTGGTATGGGATACATGACTCTCAGAGCGGTATGTGGGTTTTCCGAAAATCAATCTTCGAAGATGAGAGGGTCCGCCCTAAGCACGATGGAATGCCTCTCTCCCAGGAGTTCAAAATTCGGGCTAGGAGATACCTTGGGAAGAAGAAAACTGCTGAGGTTAGTGTTCCATACAGGCCGAGGGTCGGGGAGGCGGAGATCAATACTTGGGGGGATGGCCTCCTGAATCTCAGGTTCCTCTTTACTCACAGATTGGGGTTGACTAGGCAAGTTACGCCATGGGGCCCAGAGGAGTAGGATGCCTGAAATCTATCTGGGACACAGAGTACCCTCTCATCCGATGGTATAATATTCAAAATAGGTACTGGCCTATGTTTCGTCGCTATCATCAATTGGCTCGAAAGAGGACCATGACTGAATCATCTCCAAATCCCTCTCTATCTCCCTTCTACGATTGGAAACAATTACCATTCCGACCGAGATTAGCATACATATCACCAATATGACGACAGGCAGGCCCGAGCCCACTATCCATCCGAAAATGTCCAAGCCCTGTTCCTCAGTTATTGGAATAATGGACATCAGGGTAGGACTCACAGAATCCCCATCCAGAGCCCAAACACCTATGGAGGCGGAGGAACCCGAGATAATCTCCCAATTTGTCTCATAAGTCCAAATTCCATCGCCTGCAATCAAATCGCCCAGTTGCCCGTCATCCCTCATCTGGAATGCCTTGGATAGTCCTCCGGCGACCATCTCTCCTCCCACTGAGTCTGTGGTACCATCTGCGTCTTCCATAACCACAGTTACTCTGATCTCATTGACCTCTCCCATGCGGAATTCCTGGGGGGAGACTGTCATGTCCCTCAAGGCTGGTGATGACGAGCCTATGGTCAGATTTACCGAGGCGAGAGACTGGGCGCCCCTCGAGTCCTGAACCACCAGATCGACCCTCACCAATCCGGGTGATAACTGAACGGTTACTGTCTCTCTGTCGCTGACCTCTGTTCCATCGGAGAGGGTCCATCTATACAGCGCTATGTCATTGTCATAGTCGAAGGACTCTGATCCATTTAACTCTAGAATTGTACCGGGAGGGATATACTGGCCCTCGGAAAGCCCGGATATAGAAGCCACTGGGTCAGTCTCCAAGACAGTTATCTCCTGGGTGTGGGATACGGACATTCCATTCTCGTCTGTCAGCTCAAATGTCAGGGTGTGGGTTCCGTGGGGCAGATAGTCGTTGTACCAGAAATCGGTCGTTTTGGATTCAAGAATTGGCTCCACCATCAGATTGGAGGTTAGAGTTACTGTGAAGTCGTCACCATCGGGGTCGAATGACCTCCTGAAGTCGAAAAGAACTGGTAGGTTCGAATATACTATGGCATCTGGAACTGGCGAGTCTAAGACGAAAACAGGCGCGGCCTCATCAACCCTGAGCATTATCTCCGATACATCTGGATTTCCTGAGCCATCGTCTATGGTCAGTGTGATTTGGTGAACACCCTCAGGCAATCTGGTCTCTAAGTACCAATCGCTCCCCAAGGGCTCTTCGACGATATCGCTCTCCCAAAGAACGCTGACCAAGTCGGAGCTAGTTGAGCTAGATGGGTTGCATATCAGTCCTGAACCATTCTCAGGAAGGTCGGAGCAGGATATATCCCAGTCACCTGATCCGGTCGAGGCGAGCGAAACCAGAGTACCTGAATCCGTTAGATCGCCATCCATAGGGCTCGATATCACTGAAACAGGTAGTGAATTGTTGACTTGGACCTCCATGCTGTAGGTCGTCCATTGACCGGCATGAGCCGGCCTGTCGTCGCTGGCCTGCATAGTTATGGTGTGAGTTCCTTTGGACAATGTCCCAGTCCACTCAATAGTACTGTCAGAGGAGACTCCTGAGTAGATTATGCCGTCTATGTCGCTTAGGAACTGGAACTTTACAGGGTCTCCCTCTGGGTCTAAAGTACCGGATCCGTCGATTATTACCGTATCCGAGGATAGCTGACCAGTCCTTAAGATTGTCATTGATGCCTCCGGAATCTCATTGAATAGCTCGACGTTGAATGTCCAAGTGGAGGCTGGATTGTTCCCGTCTGATGCGTAGACGGTGACCGAGAACTGGCTCGGCGCCCCCGGGAATGATCTGTTCAGCTCCAGCGGGCACCCGTTTGGAGGATTGGGCGGGAGGCTGGTGTTTTCCTCGTAAGATGCGCCGATCCAGCATTCCATATCATCTCCCTCTGGGTCATAGGTCCCAGACATGAAGGCCGTCACATTGGCGGTTTGTCCCAGGTACAAAGTCCCCCACGAAGAGACGGATGGAGAAGTTCCGACGGAAAGTACTGGGGGGAGATTGACCAGTTCGATTTCTCTCTCCTCTGTAACGCAATGAGTTGGATCACATACCTCTAGGGTAATCAGATGTAATCCATCTGAGAGGCATTGACTAGCTCCCACCCAGTCATTGGCCATGAAACTCGAGCCGTTTCCAACAGCAGTCCCTGAACAGGAGCCTCCGCCCCCAGTCATTGCAAGTACCCCATCAATGCTACTTGTCCAAGTATAGCTCAGGTCATCGTCGTCTAAGTCCCAGGATTCATTCCCTCTGAAATAAACAGGGGAACCACTGGGATAAACGGATTCTTCTTCCGGAGTGCTCCAAATAATGAAGGGTGGCTGATTGGCAATCTCAACCATACAAATAACCACTGAGTCCGAGGTTAGCTGAATCGGTGCCGAGTCATTGTGCACGTCATCATAATCACACCCTGGGCTCATTGTGGTATTCTGAGACCAGCTCTGGATAGGAGTCCACCTCTGACCGATGAAAGGCCCCACTACTTCCCTGCCCGAATAAGGCAGGGTGTGGGTGAATTCTACCTCTAGCTGATCGAATGAAAAATTGACGTCTGAGAATGGGATGTTCCTGAGATTCTGATTGACGACGTTCGCCTCGACGAACCACATTATATCGACAATATTGTCAGAGCCCGTGAAATTGGGTGTCGCAATATGCGAGGATGATATCCACCTGATATGGGAATTCCCAAGAGTGGAGAATGTGTCAGACATTCCCAATGCTGTCGAGAAGGAGGAGTCCGTGAAATTGACAAAAGAGGAAGAAACAGATGGATTTGCACTCTCGCATTCGAAGAGGACCGATGATGAAACCAAATCAGTGTGATCTATCAATTCCATGCAACCTTGTGAACCCCTGATCAGGCTTGAGTTGAGGTATGAAGTCATGCCTCCTGTAGCAGTCCATTTCACTCCATAATTAGAGCCAACAATTTCCAGATTATCGATTATCGCATCTGCCAAATTGAGTTCCACAGAATGAGTGCTTGAGTTCTGAAATACGGTTATGTTTGATAGTGAGACCCTTCCCTCCCTCTCTGTTATCCCGCTATTGTCGATGTCCAATGCGGGTCCAGAAAGAGGTTCTCTTGACGTAATTCCATCAAGGAATATGTCAATGCTATCCCTAATCACCACCCCATGCTGATCGTGGGTTGATGAGCAATTCGTGCAACTGACATTCTTCCCAGCACTCACCACATCATTTGATTCGTGAAAGTAAATGCCCGATCCAGAAGACGGAAGAACGGTTCCCAGGCCATTAGAGGAGGTGTGGATCTGCTCTAGTTCGACATTGCTGGAGTCAATCACGGATACGCCGTGACCTGAGTTATTGTGACTGGATACTAAGAACAGATCCGGATGAAACTCTCTGATATCCAAACCAGTGGCTCCATTGTTGCTGATGTCCCAGTAACTACCCTGAATCCCTCCTTTCCAGAGTAATACGCCCGGACCCGTTGAATTGCGAACAACTAGGTCGTTCACAGTAGGAGCCCAGTTGGCGCTTCTGAAGAACATTCCAGCTCTGTCATTGTATGGAGATATTGCTGAAGGGTTTCCGTTACCGATTATGTTGAGTCTGTTGATTATTGTCGAGGAGTCTATCATATAACCTCTCAATCCGACTGCTGAGTTGTTTTCTATCAACCCGACATCTATGTGGACCCCACTTGTGTTGATATCGAATGCGGCAACAGAAAGTCCGGGTGTTTTTGCCCCCGGACCTCCTGTTCCCCTAACTGTAATGTCGTTGAAAATAGCATTCAGTGGCAGGTTGGAATATTGGCTGTGATTGTACTGCTCAACCATAACCCCTCTGTACATCGAGCTTTCTACAACTACGCTCTCAAAGGTGGGCCTAGTCGTCCATCCATCCGTGATATGCCTAACGAAGATACCGTTGTCCGATCTGCTTACTATCGAGTCCTCGATCAGGGGAATTGAGTCCTCGACCCAGATTCCTGCACCGATTGCCATTGTAGACCCGCTTATGTTTGAAATGACTAGATCTGACAGTAGTCCGCCTGAATTCCCCCAATGATTGACTCCTCTCGTAATCAATCCGTCAATCTGGGCCCCTTTGACAATCGGTGTGGAGTATGCGCCAATCGATAGGCCTATGCCATATCTCCATGTTGTCGAAAATCCGTGTACGTCCTGACCTCCGCCCGATATAACAAGATCCACGATTAAGGGTGAGGCGCCACCATACAGGTCAACTGCGACGTTGTCAGCGTTGTTCACCGTCAGATTTGAGATAACTGGATCGCTACCATAGATTGTTACACCGTATTTGGAATCTACCACTGATAAGTTGTCAACCCTAGATCCAAGGCCGTCACTCGAGTAATTGAATACCAAGCCCTCGTGATTCCCAGAAATTGAGTTCATGATCACCGGAGATGAAACACTGCCTGAGACGATGATTCTTCCATCAACATCCAGTGAATGTCCTGATCCGATACTTACAGTGGTCCCCGGTGAGATTGAGAGGACCTCGCCGGAATCAACGAGATAGCCATCGGGTAGAATGACGTTTCCAGACCAGACAGTGGTCGTTCTTGATTCAGAGGACGAGACGAGATTAGAGCATGATACCAAGATGAGTAAAGCCACAATAGCGAATGCTATTCTCGGCCTGTAGTCTGGGACACGCACATGCTTTGCGTTGACTCATTCCATGTTATCCCTTCGTACCATTGAGTTGGAGTTTATGGGATAGGAGAGGTCATAAGCAGGAAGTATTCGGGAGAGTTGGGGTTGTTGTGAGTACTGCATTCGTCCTGATTAAAACCGCCCCTCAGAAAGAATTGGACGTATATCTAACACTTCTGGATCTTGAAGCCGTGTCAGAGACCCATGTTTCTTATGGGGAATATGATCTAGTAGCTCGCATTGATTTCGAAGACGAACAACAGATGGCTAGGACACTGATAGGTCAGATGAGATCGATAGAGGGAGTAGTCAGAACTGAGACTCTAATTGCGGTAGAGGTGTGATTATGGCTGTCGGGTTTGTTCTAATTACTACTGAGCCCGGGGCCGAGGTCTCTGTTAGGGAAGCGGTTTCCAAAATAGAGCACGTTTCAGGACAGTGGATTGTCTTCGGCATGCATGACCTTTTCCTTAAAGTCGAAGCAGAGGATGATGAGGAATTGACCAAGTGCGTTGTCCAGGAAATCAGGTCAATAGAGGGTATCGCAGAGACTAGGACATTGATTGGTGCTGAGATATGAATGGTGTATTTTTTGAATCTGAGACAAGGAGGAAGATGGCCTCATTGGCCTTCTTCTTGATGATGCTTCTTCCAACTATAGTTACCGCTGGTTCCCCTCCCTTCAATGAGGATTCGCCTACGGATGAGGAATGGTGGATGGATACAAGTATGGACTTAGACGGTGATTTCGTCCATGATGCTATCTGGATTGCGGCCCAGAACAATCAACACGACTACCTAGATGAAAATGGCAGAATATCCGTCATAGTCGACTTTGATCATGCCCCTACGGAAGATGACGAGAAGATGTTGTCTAGTGAGGTCGACTTCGAGTTGGAGTTTAGGTACTGGTTAATTCATTCAATCGCAGGGACTGTGGAGTTGAACAGAATTCACGAGCTGGTCGATCTTCCCGGCGTTGTTTTCGTCGAGCTAGACGGAATACTCGGGATTCAGATGGAGGATGTCGTTCCAGCTCACGGTGTTGATTTGGTATGGCAGGACACTGGTTACACCGGTGAAGGAGTGACCATGGCAATAATTGATACAGGAATCGACGGTAACCACACCGCTCTGGACGATTTGGATGATGACAACACGACAAATGACCCCAAAATTGTAGCATTCTATGACGCCATCAACAATCCCGGGGCAACGAATGGAACGGAGATATTCCCATATGATGACAACGGGCATGGCACTCACTGTGCAGGCATCACCGCTGGTACGGGCGCCCCCGATTACCGGCACATTGGCGTTGCCCCTCGGGCAAATTTAGTTGGTGTCAAGGTTTTAGACGGTGGTGGAAGCGGATCTTTCGCCGCGGTCATGGCCGGAATGGAATGGACTGTTGAGAAGAGGCATGAATTCAATATCAGAGCAGCTAGCATGAGTCTGGGAGCTCTCACAGGAGCAATAGAATGGACTTCTTCGGAGGAGGAGTCGGTTAACAGGATGGCGAACGAAATGATGAGGGCCGGGGTCACTCTATTCATTGCAGCAGGAAACAGTGGAGGGACCGCAACAATTGGGACGCCGGGAAGCGCAGAGGATGTTATTACCGTAGGTTCACTTGACAAAAATACTGCAATCGCTGTATATTCAAGCCAGGGCCCGACAGAGGAGGGTAGGGTCAAGCCAAACGTGGCATTTGTGGGAAGTAGCGTTAATGCCCCAGACGCAAACACGGGAGACGGCTATGTCGCGCTCTCCGGAACTAGCATGGCAACCCCGGGCGCGGCTGGTGTCGCGGTTCTAATGTACCAAGCTAATCCTGATCTGAGTCCCTTTGATATCCGAAACATAATGCAGGAGACTGCCACTTATCGAGAATGCCATTACATGCTGGCAAACGAGCCCTGTGCTGAGGATGCAATTCCGAAAAATCGTCAGAATAACGTGTATGGTCACGGACATGTCAACGCCCAGCCAGCAGTCGAAGAAGCTGCGAATTACAACTATGAGCTGAGTCTTACTCTGAATGTTACTTTGGCAAGTGATTACGGTATCGACAATAGGGTCTGGATTAATCCTGGAGATTCCATTTCCTACAATTTGGAAGGCGGAATACAGCGTGTTCAATGGAGGACATGGGACATGCGTGACAACTGGATGGACTTACCTGAGTTTAATCCTGGAGAAGCGGATTTTGAAGTCTCGCACAGTCTTCTGGTTGACAGACTCCAGTACCTCCCCAACAATACTATCGAGGGGTCCCAGGTGATTCTGGTTAGGGCAATATCTGGGGCCGAGTCCTCTACTAACTTGGCCACAGCAATTTACATCGTTGGAGAAGAGAAGGTACAGGAGTCTGGCGGTGGAGATTCTATGGGAGTAGTTATCTTTGGAGTTCTGTCATTCATGGTAATCCTCCTTTTGGTCGCCCTTATCGTAGCAGGATTCCAGTGGGCCAGGCTTGAAAGGTTGATTGATCGCGAAGACTACCCGGACGATGAGATTGAAGAGGTAGTCGGGGACATCGTTACTGAGGATGGCTTTGAGGAAGGAGGCTAGATTCCCTTAGACAACATAGCGAGGAGATCGTTAGCCGCATTTCTACATTCAGCTGCTTTGAACCTGCTTATTGCCTCGGTCCAGTGTGAGATCCTGTTTGATGGTTCCAGAATCCCCCTCCAGTACCACCTATGTGCAGACAGTCTTCTGTGAGACGGGATATCCTCCCTGAGATTATGCGTACATGATTCTCTATGGGCACTAACGAGCCAATCTGGAATCTCTGTACCTGCCGCTTCGAGAGTTGCATGAATGACGCTTATTCTACTGGGATAATCACCTATTCTGGAAATTAGGTCTTCGGCGGACGAGATGGCCCCCTCAGACAATTTACCTTCTACTATTTTCGAGATTGCGGCCTTGGTATCTAGGATGTCCAAAATAATATCTTCCTCAGAAACCCTTGATTCAATCTCCGCTCTGGATTTTGATGCATCTGCTAAATCGGAGTTATTGAGGGCTATTCCATATTTTACCAACTCCAGAGACAGGATAGCTGATTCCTTCTCTTCCAGTGGAATCTCATCTAATTTAATTCTAGAAATCTGATTTAGTATCCCATCGGATTCTGATTTATTCATCCTCCCGGGGAGCCTGTCATCGAATCTCCTGATTACTGACGCAACCTCGATCCTAGCACGTTGGCTTGGGTCGGACAGAGATATGGCCTCCTCCTCCAGCCTCTGGGCATCAGATATCCTACCATCCATCCTAGCTAGTCTTGATTCGAACAGTTTCTTCGACGGGGAATGATTCATCTTCGCAATATGTATCTGTGCGATTCTTGCCTCTCCTCTATCCAATGCGAGTAATGCCGCGTCGCTTCTTAGTTTCTTGTTATCATTTAGGTTCAATGCGTTCTCTATCACTACGGCCGCTATTGAACTATCGTGGATGGAGATCAATCTGATGTTTTCCTCTATCCATTCTACATCATCATCTTGACCTGACATAGATCTGTGATAGGCCTCAATCTTCCTAGCCCTCTCGCCTTCTTTGGCTGACCACTTCTTAGCTTCGTTATGATGCATCTTGGACAGCGTCTCTTGTTCCAATGTAGCCTTTCTCACGTTTCTGACGAGATGGTGTGTTTCCATTAGCCCACCCGACCACTTCAAAACTGCGGAATTGTCCAACTCTGCGATCCCTGCTTCGGAGTTCAGCTCTTCAGATCCCAATGGAGAAGGTGCTATGGATAATTCGTCCAGAGTTTTCATGCCCTGTTCTGAAAGCCTGCTAATTACAGTGTCCTTGACGTAATCTAAAACTGCTTTAGTTTTCTCGGGAACTCCCTCTTCAGGGGTCCAAAGTCTGATTGCTAGTGGGTGCCCTCCAAGGGAATCTGATACTGCTTCAGCCGTATCTGGATCTGTCCCTTCGAATAGTAGCTTTACTGCATGTTCAGCCTCTAGTCCTTCCAAACGTAAATCAGAGAATTCCCCCTCAATCTCAAGTGGGTTTGGGGCTCTTACCACTAGGAGAACCGGGCAACGAGATGATGCTTCTGAGACAAGGTCACTAATAGACTTCGAATGCCTTGGGTGCAATTCTTGTGCCTCATCCAGAACTAGAAGAGTTTTACTCGAGGGGAGGGATTCAACTATAGCTTCAATAGTCGAGGGTGATGGTTTGTCTAACCACATTTCTCCGACTGACCTTGCATCGGTTCCCAATGAGCAATTCGCCCATCTTATAGTCCATCCTAGTTTACCCAGATCAGAAGATACCGCCCTCGCAAGTGTTGACTTGCCGATTCCTGGCAGTCCACTGATTATTGTTGACCTTCCTTCCTTGACTAATTCTAAAATTTCCTGAATCTCAGAATATCGGCCGTGGATATCAATGGGATCTGGTGCCGGTCCGATTATTCCTTCTTTCCTCCGAGCCGGAGATAGTTCTTGTTCAGAGATGACTCTTCTTCCCTCGGCTGTAATATTCACCACCGTCCTCTTCCTTGATCCCCCTCCAATGACCTGCGCCTTTCTGGTCGAGATTAGCCCCTCTGATTCCAAGTGAGAGAGTGGGGCGTGCAATGCGGATCTGACTACTCCAAGGGATTCGGCCAGTCCCGGTAATGACAATTCCCGGGGGACGTCCCAAGCTTTGTCAAAGTGGTCACCAAACTCTGCCAGCCGAGACAGGATCCTCGTCTGGGAGCTGGTGAGCATGGCCCTGAGGCGAGGCACGGGTTCATGGGCGTTGACCTATGGCGCATCAACGAAGATGGCAGTTGAGAAGGGATCTTTGGACCTCCCGCGCAAGCCTGGGGTGTACCTATTCAGGAACAACGACGGTCGGGTGATGTATGTCGGTAAGGCTACTGAAATCAGGAGTAGGGTGGCATCTTACTTCTCTGGGAGTGACGGTCGGGCGATGGTACCGAGGCTGATTGAACAGGCCGATGAGGTAGACTTCATTGTGACAAAGAGCCCCTCAGAAGCTCTGACTCTGGAGAGGCATCTAATCAAGGAGCACAAGCCCAAATTCAACTCCAGACTCAAGGATGACAAGTCTTACCCCTACATTTCTCTGACCAAGGAGGAGTTCCCGAGGATAATGTACACCCGTCACCCACCTGAAGGTTCAAGGTCTTGGGGGCCATTCACCAACGCCGGAGCCGCCAAGAGGATCATACAGTTATTGAGGGAGCAATTCGGAATTAGAGACAAGAGTTGCAAGGGCGAGGAGGGTTGTCTTGCGATGCACATCAACCTCTGCAAGGGCCCCTGCTACGACCCGGGGGGTTATCCAAACATAGTTAGAGCAGTAACAGGCGTATTGGACGGTAACGCAACTGTACTGACCCGCTCCCTACAAAAGGAGATGGACGAGGCATCGGAGAGTCTCAACTATGAGAGGGCGGCCTATTTCAGAGACATGATTGCTTCCATTCAGAGTAGCCTTTCACATCAGATAATCCACAGCAGATTCTACCAAGATTGTGATGCAATAGGATTCTCGTCTCTCGGAGACACCGGGGTTGTAGTGATTCTGCATGCCAAGGATGGGGTAGTACAAGGCAAGACCGAATATCCATTGATTCATCGTGGAGATGTTTCCGAGTCTGTTTCACTCGTTCTATCAGAACATTATGCCCATAGGAGACCACCAAAGATCCTTCTTCTTCCCACGGAAATAGGAGAGGCTACACAGATTTGGTTGAAGGGAAGGAGAGGTGGCGCGTTTGAGGCCAGAGTTCCTCTGAGGGGGGACCTGTCCAAGCTCAGGATGATGGCCGATAGGAATGCGGAGATTCTGGTTGTGAGTGCTCAGAAGAATAGCTCTGGCAGCCTGGAGCAAAGAGCTGCTAACGATTGCGCTGAGTTGCTTGGTATCAGTTCGATGAATCATATTGTGTGCTTCGACATGGCACAGCTCATGGGTTCGGAGAGAGTGGGAGCGTCGGTGGTTTTCAGACATGGGAGGCCATCTAAGAAGGAGTACAGAACTTACAAGATCAGGGGAGATTGGGCAGATGATCTAAGGATGATGGAGGAGTCTGTGATAAGATGGGCCAAGAAGCAGAAAGAATGGCCCGACTTACTCCTTCTGGATGGAGGGGAGACCCATCTTTCTACGATCAGTAGGTCACTGGTTGAAAACGATCTAACTGGGAAATTTGTGTTGGCAGCTCTAGCAAAGAGAGAAGAGACTCTTTTTATCGAGGGGGAAGCCCCCATAATTCTGGATAGGCGAGGCAGAGTTCTGATACATTCTAGGGACGAGGCGCACCGATTCGTCAACCAGTACCACAGTAAGAGGAGGCGAAAGAGCTCAATAAGCGATCCTTTGGAAGAGATTGATGGTTTGGGGGCCAAGAAAATACAGTCTCTGCTAAGGCATTTCGGAGGGAGCAGGGGTATCGAGCATGCCAGTGTTGATGAACTGAAGGCGGTTGATGGAATAGGCACTTTAATGGCTAGAAAAATTAGGGAACACTACGACAGATGAGTCAGTCCCTATCACTTTCGATTTCTATCAGTTCCTCCAAGTCAGTCTCATCCAATAGGGCAACATTGCCAGAAATTCTACCGAACTCATTCTCCATTAATCTCTCTAATTTGGCATCGTCGATATCCTTTGATTTTCTGATTCGATTCGCCTTCCTCTCCCTCCTCTTTCTCCTAATTCTTATTGTCATCAGTGATAAGAAGACAAAGAGTAAGAAAATGTATGAGGCTAGCTCAGCAATCAAGAATTCCCATGAGAATTCGACCGAGTAAGTGATTATGTCTGAATTTCGACTGCTACTGCATTCATTCCACGTTTCTGCCGTGAGGCAAGTCGGCATAGTGTAAGACAAGACCTGCCTACCATCAGAGGTTGAAATCTCAGCGAGTCCCCTCTTGCTTTCAAACGAAGTTAATCTTATGGAATCGGGCAGAATAATCTCAATATGTGCTGATGACTTTATTGTACCGAAGTTTGTATGCTCCATCAACGGGGTTACCTTCTGACTTATCCCTGAACCATCCACCAATAATCCTGAGTCGGTGATTACGGGAGTTGGAAGAATAGATGAAATGACCATAGATGGAAAGGAAGAAAGGGATCTGGGGCTGATTCCGACGATAATCTCATCCTGTCTTAGGGAGAAGCTGAGTTCTGCGTTAGTAACCTTGGTGGATAATCTGATAGGATCTTCATCACTGATTATTGGCCCCTGGCCGATTGATACCGAACCAAAGTCAGCTTGAAACGGCATTGAAGATAAGTCTGCTGTAAGTGAGAATCCATCCAGTCCGAGGTCATGCTGATCGAGATATATCACACCAAAATCACTCATCATTTCTGAGTACGAGTTCGTCAAATGATCGGAGAGCTTTCTGAGGCCCGCATTTGATACTTCGAATTCTATCGGCTCTCCCACACCGAAATCGATCGTTGCTTCAATCTCAGATCCAGCTAGCAATCCTCCCTCTGTACGATCTCCCATAACCAGGATCCTCCTTATGGCATCTGACGGGATCGGCGACATTTCGACGCCATCGATTTCCAAATCTATCCCTAGTCTGTAAATCTCCAGAACGATATCAGATGTGAATTCTATAGAGACTGAGCCAGTCAACTCGTGGATAGATACTCTGGAAATATCGACCTGTACCAGGAAAGAGACGCAGGTCTTCTGTGTCGGGGCGCAAACAAGGTCGATACTGTCCTCCTCGCATGGGTCAGAGGATCTGCAGATTGAATGCATCCAGTCAAATGGTCTAGACCCGGTAATTTCGATGTCTCGGGCCGTGCTGTGGCCGTTTATCGAGGAAAATGCCAAAGAATCGGTATCTGTCCCAGAGGATTGCAACCATTCTGGCAAGTGAATTGTCACAGTTATCTCTGAAGCAGGAAAGTCGGCAGGAAGTAAGTCACCGATGAAGTTCATATCAACTTCAAATTCGGCTCTCAGGAAGCTCATCAACGTGGCTAAATCTTCGTCGTCCATCTGTGAGAGGTCAATTGTGGAAGCATCCCCCCCTGAATACTGAATTAATTTGGCTAGGAGGCTAGAAATCTGCATTTCTGACGGCAGGGTACTAGATTGTAGCGTTATTGGATATGTACTGGACATTGAACCGGTTGTCCCGAGACAGTATCTGTAGGAAACTTCCTCTTCACAAGTTTCACCCGGCCTATGAAGGAACATAATCCCTCCAGAGTGGTTTGTTGGGGAGAAGGATGGGGTCTGGAACGCCACATCCACTCCTAAGGAACGGGAGAATGAGTCGGAGAGCGAGTCGATGGGAAGTGATGATAGGATCTGATCAACATCAATGTCCATCTCAGAATGAAACATCCTGATTCCGTCTGAGGTTACCGAGCCTAGTTTTATTGTCGAGGTTTCTAGATTCAGGCCCCATTGATCAAGAGTTTCAGCACTAAGGTGGTGTATTCCGATCCCCAAGTCCACACGGCTGTTCATGCTGTCCCTCAGATCTATTTGAAGATCGAGACTTAACGAAGGGCCGGAGAAAATACCCGAATCCTGATTATCGCGATCATCTCCAAGTACTGCGACCAAGTCTGATGAAATTGGTTCCTCCCCAGGTCCCCCATTCAGATTATCAAGTGAAATCCTTGCACCTGGAAGTCGTGGTTGCTCACTCCCTGGCTGGAATATTTCAGCCGGCTCGTTTACCTCAATAATGGTGGCATATGAAGGCGGATACATCGTATATTCAATGTAATGGCCTGATCTAGCGAGTGTTGAGAAGTTCGTGGTTACATCTCCCCCCATTGCCATCAGCCCCCGCATCACCCTATCGATGTCCCCGGTTTCAGGATTCATTCCGATATTTGCAGGATTTACCTCTAAGGTCAAAACTGACTGGAGGCAGATCGGAGGTTGGAATGGATCGTTTTCTATTCCATTCTCCTCGTCAGTTGAGTCGATATCTGGATTGAAAGTACATGTGGATTCCTGACGGTCAAAAAAGCTGATTTCTGACGTTGGCTGTATTGGGCTTGTGCTGGCATTTGGAAAATTCTCATCCACTATACCTTGGACTACATCTTCTATCCTATCGATTAGCCTATCCTGAACCGAGAGACCATCTCTGGAGAAATCACGATAGTTTCTGATGTAGTCGGCGGGGATTCCATCCGAAGGAACGCTGTCTCCCTGCAGGTCCAGATCTGATAGCCCCAGCTCATGTCTTGGAATTTCATGAATGGCGAGTTCTAGGCTCATCTGTATCGAAGAAGCCCCATCCATTGAAATCAGAACGTGCCCTTCTATCCATTCATCATTGGAAGTAGAGTCCAGTTCGGAATCATAATCATCACAGATTCCGTTTCCGTTTCCCCATGTAGAGCAGATTTGATTGATTACTTCCGCATCTCCAGGGGGAGGGGCGGCGTGTGCTGATGGTGACAGGAGTAGAATCATGACCATCGCAATGCATCTACGCACGGGCCTTGGAGAGTGTGATATACCATAAGTCTGAATCCGTGATGTTCACTCCGGGACACATGAATCGGGGCGGACCGCATGAACGGCTGTACGATTCAATATCCTCATTCCTTGGGAGAAAGCCCCCAGCTGGAATTCCTAGAAAGTGGGAGAGATTTTCCGATTTCGCGATTCTTCCAGCTGGATCCTTCGAGGGGAGCGATTGGGAGGGAATAATCGGCCCGGGACTCTGGAAATCTGTTACTGACGGACTGGATGTCGAGAGACTGGGCATAATGGGCGAGGTTTCTGGAAGAACTCGCAAGAGTGGAGTCAAGATGCTTCTTGGAGAGGATGACTGGGTGGTCAGGAGAGAGAACGGTGTCGACTATGGATATCACGTGACCAAGTGCATGTTCTCAGCTGGCAACGTCAACGAGAGGAGGAGGATGGGTGAGTTAGTAGGCAGTGACGAAGTCGTGGTTGACCTGTTTTCAGGCATAGGTTACTACTCACTCCCTATCCTAGTCCACTCCGAAGCTCGTCATGTCCACTGTTGCGAGTGGAATGACGATGCAATAGAGTCTCTAGAGTGGAGCCTGAAGGAGAATGGTGTCGAGTCTAGGTGTACAATACATCGAGGAGACAATAGAAATTCCTCGAAGAAAATAGGTGGAGTAGCGGATAGGGTGATAATGGGCCTCCTGCCATCCTCAGAAGCTAGTATCAGCGCTGCGGTAAACGTCCTATCTGAGGATGGAGGCATGGTGCACATACATGGATTGGCCAAGCCTGGAGAGTATTCTTCCTGGGGGGAAAGACTAGCGTCAGAAATCGGTGATTATGGCAAGGATTACGATGTGAGGGTGGAGCAAATAAATCGTATCAAGAGCTATGCCCCGCACTGGGATCACATAGTTGTGGATATACGCTGCATGAATCCGTTGAACTCAAGTCGAGTGCCCTGCTCCCAGAGCCATGGTAAATGACTGGTTGTTGCAGGCTGCCGTCTCCTACAATCAAAGGTCCAAAGAATTCCGTGATGACTATGCGGCCATCTTGCTGATGCCGGTGGGGACCCTTTCCAAGATAATTGACTGGACGTTCAGATCCCTTCCCGATGAGATACTGGTGGGAATAGACCCAGATCTAGAGTTGCCACATCCGGTTGACGTGGATGAGGAGTTTACTGGTACGGATTTTCAACCCGGATTGTTTGCAGGTCAGGGCTATGTAATGGGTAAACCACATCTGGTAAATAGAGGGGATTCTTTCTCAGTCCATCACGTACCGGAGGAATGGATTGATGATTCATTCTCCGAGGACAGGGGCTCCAGGGGAGGGAGGTTCACTCATTGGATCCATTCGCATCCTAATGCAGTGGCAGTCCCAAGCGGGGCCGACGCCGAAGCCGCACAATGGACGGAAGGTTGTGATATGATCTTGGGAGTGAGATTCTCTCCCGAGGGAGCCCTGCCATGGTTCGAGGATGTCGGAGGAAAGAGAAGGGAGCTTTCTACGGAGAGTCCGATATTGGATAAAACCCAATATCTGGACAGTCTTCCACATATCGGAAGAGCAACCACCGGACATATTATTCATGGTCTGGAGATTATTGCATTCCACAGAACAGGATTAGGTGTGAATCTAGTAATCACCGACAACAGGGGAGTTCCTATCAGCCCTAGTTCGAGTCCTTGAAGACGTGTTCTCTGAAGTGGGATAGCTCCTCTATGCTGCCTCTGATATCATCCAATGCCCTGTGTCCCGATGGTTTTGAGAACCTAGGTGAGTCTGGATACCATCTATTCACAATTTCCTTCACGGAAGTCACATCCACGCTTCTGTAGTGGAAGAATTCGTGCAGTTCCGGCATATACCTCCTCAGAAACCTCCTATCTTGGCCGATAGTATTCCCGCATAGAGGGGGGACTCCGGCGAGGCAGTGTTCCATCAGGAATTCCAGGGTAAGCCTCTCAGCTTCCGCTATTGGAACTCCATTAGACCTCACTCTCTTTAATAGGCCATTCCTAGTGTGATGAGTCAGATTCCATTCATCCATCTTCTCTAATTCAGACTCTGGCTGTGAGATTGCTAGGGAGGGGCCCTCCGACACAATGGTTAGATCTCCCTCAGTGACGATCGTAGCAATTTCGATTATCTTATTCTCAATCGGATCTAGGCCGGTCATCTCCAGATCTAGCCACACCAGCCTCTCCTCCATGAGTATCGGCGACGGCATGGGAGTCTTGAGTGTTGGGGGGCCAGAATCATAGGGCTGGTCGCCCGGCCATGGTCATGGCTGAGGTTAGCTACATTGGACTTCTGAGATCTAATGGCCCTTACCGTAGGCTGTTTACTGCTAACGAAATTTCATACATCGGAGACTGGTTCTCCATGATTGCGTTGTTCCTATTGGCAGGCGAGGCCTCAGACAACTCCCCTTTGGCCATTGCCGGGGTCCTGGCAACAAGGAGTTTCACTTTCGCCCCTCTGGAGCCACTGACGGGAATGCTCGCAGATCGCTATCCCAGGAAGTGGCTGATGGTTCTGGGTAATGTTTGGTCGTTCATAATACTAGTTTCGGCACTAGCTCTAGGGATGCTGGACTCTCTCGAGTCTGTTTACCTCCTCGGAATGGCAATGGTCATGGGGAGGGCGATTTCATCTAATGCGGAGTCTGCTTACGTACCAAATATCTGTACCAAAGAAGAGCTATTGTCAGCAAATGCACTCTCTTCTGGAGGGTGGTCGGCAGCTATGGGGATAGGTGCTGGAATCGGCGGATTGACAATCTCCAAGTATGGTATTGAAACAGCTCTTTGGATAGACTCGTTGACTTTCCTAATCGCTATTCTGCTTATTCTTTCCCTGCCTCATGGTGGGCCAGAAAAGTCCATTCAAAGATCATTCTCCACGAGAGCCATGCTTAGTGAAATCGTTTCTGGATGGAGCTACATTCTCTCCATGCCATCAATCAGGAGGGT